>JAEEGK010003827.1_pt1 | contig 37256 bp, 34 predicted proteins | sample 8958771 | NCBI WGS metagenome assembly JAEEGK01 (sample SAMN16246547, study PRJNA631951) | gut metagenome | biome: gut microbiome; feature: rumen; material: SC-attached | host: Bos | place: Iran: Karaj | collected 2018-10
GTTTGCCAGTATTTGTTATATTGCTTTTGTTTTGGTCAATTTTATATACACCTAAGAATCGAAAATAGCCGTCATTTTTTTCGAAGACGAATCGAGTCTTTTTGGCCATTTCCGAAAGAGGAATCCCTCCCCAGGAAACTACTTTGGTATCAAGTTGTTCTTCAATTATATAATCATTGGAGAACCAATTTCGCCAACCTGCTCTTTCTCTACCATCTATATTAACCATCCAAATATAGGCATTATCACCGTAAAAGTAAATGGTTTTCATCCATTGATTATAATGTGTGCCTATAATATTATTTAATAATTCAGCATTTGTATCCGCGTAAATGATGTCACCTTTTTTCATTTGGATTAAAATTGTCCTTTTGTAGAATCTAATCATTTATATATTCGACAAAAAATTTGTTATGTCCTAAAATTTTTATTGTTAAATGTTTTAATTAATATAAATTTTTGTCTGATGTAGGCGATTATCCTAAAAACGAGTATTGAGTCATTTTATAAGCAATATATTCGATTAAAAGTGCTATCTAACTAAAACAGATACATTGTGTGCATTATGGCCTTAAGGATGTATCGGAAAAATTTATTGTTTGACATAAAAAAGACCTAAACAAATTGTTTAGGCCTTTTTTGGTGGAAGGAGATGGATTCGAACCATCGAAGTCGACGGACGGCAGATTTACAGTCTGCTCCCTTTAGCCACTCGGGAATCCTTCCATATGATAGCTAATATTGGATTGGCTTATTAAAGTTCAAATGGAGCTGGCTAACGGAATCGAACCATCAACCTGCTGATTACAAATCAGCTGCTCTGCCAGTTGAGCTAAGCCAGCATAGTAATTGGTGCCTTGGGGCGGAATCGAACCACCGACACGGGGATTTTCAGTCCCCTGCTCTACCGACTGAGCTACCAAGGCATAACACCCTTAAAGTAAAATAGTTAACTCTTTCGGGTTAACTATCTTTGGCGACCCGAATGGGGCTCGAACCCATGACCTCCAGCGTGACAGGCTGGCGCTCTAACCAGCTGAGCTACCGGGCCAAATATTAAGTCAGAATGGTGGGGGCAATAGGACTCGAACCTATGACCACCTGCTTGTAAGGCAGATGCTCTACCAGCTGAGCTATACCCCCTCATTGAACTGACAAGTAATAATATATAAGATTCTGAATAAAATGTCAATATAAAATCATAATTTTTTTATATTTTTTTGGATTATTCTCCATAATTACACTATTTATTGAAAGAGGTTTAATATGACTTTATATTATCGAAGAAGGCGTAGGCGAATAATTTTATTCATAATTTTACCCTTAATAATTACTTTTTTAGCAATATACTTTTATTCAGAAATCTCAAGAAATTTCGTAGACTTAAGCCAAGAAAAAGTCTATTCTGCCTGTTTTAACCTAATAAATTCTGTTATATCAGATAAAATTTCTGAAATAGGTACAGAAAATATTATTGAATATAAATATGATTCTAATGGTTCAATCATCGCAGTAAATGCAAATGTAGTTGCAATGAACATTTTAAACACAAAAATTGCGGAAGAAATAACAAACAACTTGTCAAAACTAAACAATCTCTATGTAAAAATTCCACTTGGAAGTTTTTTCTCCAGCAATATATTGGCAGGAGTCGGTCCAGATATTCCAATTCGTATACTTCCTTTAAGTATAGTTCATACAGAATACAATACCGAATTTACATCTACTGGAATCAACCAAACTCAACACAAAATATTTATAAAAATAAATTGCACAGTTGGTGTTTTATCTTCGTTATCTAGTCGCACACAAGAAATAAATATCGAAATCCCTATTGCTGAAACTATAATTATTGGAAACGTACCTCAAACATTTTTTCAAGTTCCACAGCAAAACTAATTTATTAAATTACATATATCTCCCACAGTGACACATTTAGACAATTCTTCCTCTGTAACAGTTGTTCCCCTTACTACCAATTCCATTTGCAAATTTAATATATTAAGTGATTCCCAACCCTCTAAAGTATTTAATTTCGTATCTTCCTGCAAAGAATATTCCGGTGCATATATTACCTTTTCAATTAATTCAATTTTCTCATCAGTTGTCATGCTACTCCTCCTTTTTTATCTCTTTCGCAATTATTTCAGATAATTTATTCGCACCATTGATATTTAAATGATCATAATCTTGGAAATCGTTTTCGTTAAATTCATCTGATTCAAATAAATTTATTAAAGTACAACATTTATGTGCTTCTACAACTGGCAAAACCAATTGATTATACGAATTTACCATATCTTTTGAGATACTAGCTCTATAAAACTTCGTAGCCGGCGGAACAAATAAAATTACCTTCTTATTTAGCTCCTCCATGTTATCCAAAAACTTATCTAATAACTTTTGATTATATATTCCCCTATCTAAATTAAAATTCGTATTATGACCTTCCGCACGAATTTTACCAGCAGCAAAATTTTGCTCATCAGTCTTTTCTTTAAAATCATAACTAAGCATTCCGCCAGCTGGTCTTTGATTTATCCTATTGTAATATGGCATATTCTCTAATTCTCGCATAAGTGCATTATTATAAATATCTCTAACTGCTGTTATATCCGCCACAATCTCGTAAATTGGCAAATCAGTCGTCCTTGTATAAACTGGTTCTAACTCGCCAGTATATCCATGCAATTTATTGAAAACTGGATAATCTACTTTGCTTAAAATTGAAAGCATATAATCTGATGGACTCGCATTCATATCGCTAAAGAAAAAATAATACGCAAAAGATATAACTATTGTATCTAGCTCTGGTGAGCGCTCTAATGCCTCTTTTACAGACAATAACGTATAATATAAGTCCTGAGCATTAACCGCAACGTTGCTCGCTTTATCTGGCATTTTATCTTCTAGTAAACCAACCATTGTATAGCTAGAACCTGCAAGTAAAATCTTACTTTTTTCTTTTTTTATTTTATCTAATTTTGCAGTCAAATAAAGCCTATCATACGTAAACGGATCTATAGGGTAAATTGTATTTGCTGCTTGAACTAAATCTTCAAAAGTAAGAACAATATCTACCGCATTTTCAAGTTCTTCACTTATTTCCTCATTATTCATATACAACAAATACTTTAACTCATCTTGCATATTATATGCTAAATCAATACATTTTTCCTCATCCTCAATAAGAACGATTTTCATATTTTTGTTGAAAGGCAAATTTACTGTTGGAGTAACAAAAAGTACAATATCTATTTTAGTTAACATCTCACCTTGCATCATTTTTAAAGCCATTTTTAATCTATTCGTGCTTCTTCTAGTCAATGTTTTTCCCTCTACAATAGTTTGGGCAAGGTTTATTAATTCTTTTTGCACCTCGTTAAAACTTTCTAACTCTGCAATAAGACTAACACTACTCGTAAGCCAACCTGAAACCTCTTGAACAAGATCAAATAGTTTCGTACTATCGTCTGTATCAAAGCGTTCAATGAGTTGTGTTACGCATAAAATAGGCAATTTCTCCATCATTACTCCTCCCAACAAACCCATTATACAAAACCAAAAGGGAATTGACAATATATCAACTCCCTTTAATTTTTACTTCATAGCTTCAATTCTCTTTTCAATACCAGCTAAAATATCTTTTAACTCATTAACTCTATCTTTTATTTCCTTAACTTTTGCCTCAGGTGCTTTTGTTATAAAGCCAGTATTAGAAAGCATTGCACTTAATTTATCAAATTCAGCTGTTGCTTTTTCTTTCTCTTTTTCTAAACGAGATAACTCTGCCTCTTTATCTATTAACTCTTCTAGCGGAATATATGCCTCTATTCCAGGTCCCATAATAGATATCGCATTTTCAGGAATGTTCTCTTTTTCTTCCTCTATTATTATTTCCTCTGCAAAGCCTAATTTCTTTATAAACAAATCTCCACCTAAAATCGTATCTTTTGCAGTCTTTGTAACAAAAATTATCTTAGACTTTTTCGCAGGGTGAATATTCATATTTGCCCTTGCATTTCTTATGCCAGTTATTATTGTCTTTATTACCTCAATTTGTTCCTCTTCTTTAGTAAAATCGAATTTACTTTCAGCCTTAGGCCAAGAAGATAACATTATTGTTTTCTCAGCTCCAATTAATTTTGTATATATTTCTTCAGTAACAAAAGGCATAAATGGATGTAATAACTTTAATGATTGTGTCAAAACATGATTTAATGTAAATTCAGCCTCAAGTCTTGTTGGATGATTTAAATCATATAATCTTGGTTTTACCATTTCAATATACCAATCGCAGAACTCATCCCAGATAAAGTTATATATTTTTTCTAATGCAACACCCAAATCATAGTTATTTATATTTTCTGTTACTTCAGAAATAAGTCTATTTAACTTACCTAAAATCCACTTATCTTCTACTGCAAGTTTATTAATATCGTAATTAAATATTTCCTCGTCTTTTGTTAAGTTCATTAAAACAAACTTTGCAGCATTCCAAATCTTATTACCGAAATTAGCAGCTGATTCTAATTTTTCAGGTAAGTATCTTAAATCATTTCCTGGAGACGTATTTTGAACTAGTGAAAATCTTAAAGCATCAGTTCCGTATTTATCAATAACTTCAATAGGATCAATTCCATTTCCTAAAGATTTAGACATCTTACGTCCCTGACTATCTCTTACTATACCATGAATAAATACTGTATTAAATGGTGTTTCTCCCATATGCTCTATACCTGAGAAAATCATTCTTGCAACCCAGAAGAAAATTATATCGTATCCTGTTACTAATGTTGAAGTAGGATAGAAATATTTTAAATCTTCTGTTTCTTCTGGATAACCCAAAGTTGAGAATGGCCATAATGCAGAGCTAAACCATGTATCTAGCGTTCCTTCATCTTGAGTAAAATGAGTATCTCCACATTTAGGACATTTATCTGGCATACTTTCTTTTACTACAATTTCGCCACATTTATCGCAGTAATATGCTGGTATTCTGTGGCCCCACCAAATTTGTCTAGAAATACACCAGTCTTGAATGTTTTCCATCCAGTTATAATAAGTCTTTGCAAATCTATCTGGAACGAATTTAGTTTTTCCTTCTTTTACTGCTTTTATAGCAGGTTCAGCAAGTGGTTTCATTTTTACGAACCATTGTTCAGATGGCTTTGGTTCTATCGATGTATGACATCTATAGCATTTTCCAACGTTATGAGTATAATCTTCAACCTTTACTAAAACTCCTAATTTTTCTAAATCTTTAACGATTTCTTCTCTTGCAGTTAAGGTATCCATTCCTTGGTATTTAGGAACAATATCTAGCATTTTTGCTTCATCGTCAAATACATCTATTATCTCTAAATCATGTCTTAAAGCAGTTGCATAGTCGTTTGGATCATGTGCCGGTGTAATTTTAACAGCACCTGTTCCAAATTCTTTTTCAACGAAATCATCTGCAACTATTGGAATCTCTTTATTAACTAGTGGTAAAACTACTGTTTTTCCTACTAAGTCTTTATATCTTTCATCGTCTGGGTGAACTGCAACAGCAGTATCTCCAAGCATTGTTTCAGGTCTTGTTGTTGCAACAATTACACTGTATTTTCCATCTTTTGATGAATACCTTATATGCCATAAATGACTTGCCTCTTCTTCAAACTCAACCTCAGCATCTGAAATTGCAGTTTTACAACAAGGGCACCAATTAGTCATTCTCTTTCCTTTATAAATTAAGCCTTTATCATATAATTTTACAAAAACTTTAAGTACAGCTTTAGACAAGCCCTCATCCATTGTAAATCTTTCTCTATCCCAATCACATGAACAACCAATTTTTCTAAGTTGTCTTACAATAGTTCCACCATATTCTTTTTTCCATTCCCATGCACGTTCTAAGAATTTTTCTCTTCCTAAATCATCCTTAGAAACTCCTTCTTTTTTTAGGGCTTCAACAATTTTTGCTTCAGTTGCAATAGCAGCGTGGTCTGTTCCAGGAACCCAAAGTGCGTTATATCCCATCATCCTTTTAAATCTTATTAAAATATCTTGAAGGGTATTATCTAGTGCATGACCCATATGTAGCTTTCCTGTTATATTTGGAGGAGGCATCACTATCGTAAAAGGCTCCTTACTTTTGTCTGGTTCAGCTTTAAAATATCCCTTACTTTCCCATTCGTTATAAAGTTTTTCTTCAAAATCTTTTGGAGTGTACTTATTTTCTAATTCTCCCTTACTCATCTTAATCACATCCCTTTCTAACTGTAAAACAAAAAACGTCATCCTAAAAAGGACGACGTTGTCGTGGTACCACCTTAATTCGTAATAAACATATTACCTCAAAATATTTAACGCATATTACACGGCATACTCTACTCAATTTCAAATATGCAACTCCCAAGCTACCTTCAATTGTTAAAATTAAGAAAAGCTCTCAGCCGGTGACTTTTCATTTCTGTTAATTTGTTGCAATTTACTCCTCTTGTTCACAGTTTTTCAATATGCAAATAATATACCAAAAAAGCAAAAATTTGTCAATATGTAAAAAAGAAAGAGCGAAAAACTATATTTCAAGTTTTTCGCTCTAAGTTTTTAATAATCCCAATTTTGAATTGTCGTGCTCAAGCATCGCGTGATTTTTTCTAGCCCACGATATTTCAGGATCTGAACATTGCCTCTTGACATTCCCAACTTATGGGCAACCTCCACTTCAGTAGAAGCTGGTCCACCTGGAGTAAAAAGTTCATACAACACTTCATATTCTTTCGGCGTCAATAAAGCTTTGAACCGCTTAAAAATATAATATGCTGTACTTGACCAACATGCCATCTCATGAGCTTCCTCAATCCCACCGTCAGTAGGGATAACTCCAACCTCATCTAAAGGAATTATAACGTACTCGTTTCTGCCTCTTTTCTCAACTAGATTACGCTTTATTGCGCCTTGTATACAAAGCACAACGTAATCATTAAACCCGCCCAGTGAAGGTTCATAAGCTCTTATTGCTTTTAACGCTCCAAGATACGCCGCACTCTCGAAGTCATCCAAATCCAGGATGTCTCTTCGACTACCTTCGTATGCCTCGTAAGACAATAGGGCAGTCCTCTTGATTAACCTTTTTAATCGCAATATTACTTCTGTTTCCCACTTCTCATCTCTTTCCTCCTTTGGGACTGATAAAAAATAGGAGACCTCATGCTTCCTCAACGTCCTTCCTGCCATTGTGCAATGCACTCCTTCCTATTTAACGTCCTATGATTTCACAATATCATATATCCCCCTATTAATTTCCGAATAGATTATATCAAATTATGTCAACGAGGTCAAGAAAATATTTCCTATCATTTCATAATTCTATTGACTTTTTTCAATCAAGAAAAAATCTTCCATTGTTTTATAATTCTATTGACTTTTTCCAATTGAAATATTATCATGTATAAGATGAAAGATATGCTTGGTCAAAATTTAAACTTCATTTTTTGCGCATGAAAACCAATGTGTATCTGTTTTTTAATATTATTTTTTCATTTTTTGGCGAAATTTGTCAAAATGAAGAGGAGGGGTTTTAATGAATTATGAATTACTTGCACCAATTGGTTCAGCTATCGCCCTACTTTTTGCTGTTTATTTAGCATTAAAAGTATTGCGTGCTCCTGAAGGAAACGACACAATGAAAAAGATTTCAAGCCATATTCGTAAAGGTGCAAATGCCTACTTAAAACGCCAATATAGCATAGTTGGAATATTCTTTGCAGTTATGACTGTAGTACTTGCTATAATGGCTGTATTTGGTTATGTTACACCATTCGTTCCATTTGCCTTTTTAACCGGTGGTTTCTTCTCTGGTTTATCTGGTTTTATCGGAATGAAGATTGCTACTGCTGCTAACGCAAGAACAGCAAATGGTGCTAATGAGAGTCTTAATAAAGGCCTAAGAATTGCTTTCTCAGCTGGTGGCGTAATGGGATTTACTGTTGTAGGTCTTGGATTATTAGATATTTCAATCTGGTTCTTCTTCCTAAAATGGTGGTATTCAAATCCTGAACTTGCTTTAACTGCTGCAGAACAAATTGAAAAAATTACTTCTGCTATGTTAACATTCGGTATGGGTGCTTCTTCTATGGCTCTTTTCGCAAGAGTTGGTGGTGGTATCTTTACTAAAGCAGCCGATGTTGGTGCTGACTTAGTAGGAAAAGTTGAAGCTGGTATTCCTGAAGATGATGTTCGTAACCCTGCTACAATAGCTGATAATGTTGGAGATAACGTTGGAGACGTTGCAGGTATGGGTGCTGACTTATATGAATCATATGTTGGTTCAATTATTTCTACTAGTGCTTTAGCTGTTGCTGCTGGATACGGATTTGCAGGAGTTTCAATCCCTATGGCTATGGCTGCTATTGGTATTTTAGCTTCTATTATAGGTACTTTCTTAGTTAGAACTAAAGAAAATGCCGATCAAAAATATTTATTAAATGCACTTAGAAAAGGTACTTGGGTTAGTGGTATAATAATTGCAGTTGCTTCTTTCTTCTTAATTAAAACTGTATTTCCTGATAAAATTGGTATTTGGGGTTCTGTTATAACAGGTCTTGTTGCTGGAATATTAATTGGATTCTTTACCGAGTACTATACTTCAGATACATATAAACCTACTAAAAAGTTAGCTGGAATGGCTGAAACTGGTTCCGCTACTGTTATAATTGGTGGTTTATCTTTAGGTATGTTATCTACTGTTATCCCTGTTTTAATAATTGGTATAGCAATATTAATAAGTTATTGGTTATCTGGCGGAATGGAAGTTTATACTCACGGATTATATGGTATAGGACTTTCTGCAGTAGGTATGTTATCTACTTTAGGTATTACATTAGCTACTGATGCTTATGGTCCTGTTGCAGATAACGCTGGTGGTATTGCTCAAATGTCTGGTCTTGATGAAGAAGTTCGTCGTAGAACTGATGCTCTTGATTCTTTAGGTAATACTACTGCTGCTACTGGAAAAGGATTTGCAATTGGTTCTGCAGCTTTAACTGCACTTGCACTTTTAACTTCATATATTGAAAGAATTAAGATTATAGATCCAGAATTTAATTTTGATTTAAGTATAACAAACCCTACTGTATTAATTGGTTTATTTGTTGGTGCTATGTTAACATTCTGGTTCGCATCAATGACAATGAGCGCTGTTGGTAATGCCGCAAAGAGTATTGTTATTGAAGTAAGACGTCAATTCAAAGAAATTAAAGGAATCATGGAAAACAAAGCAGAACCTGATTATGCAAAATGCGTAAATCTTTGCACAAAGGCTGCTCAAAAAGAAATGATTTCTCCAGCATTAATCGCAATTGTTGCTCCTATCGTTACAGGTCTTATCTTGGGCGTAAACGGTGTTACAGGATTACTTGCTGGTGCTACAGTAACTGGATTTATCTTAGCTATTATGATGGCTAACTCTGGAGGAGCTTGGGATAATTCTAAGAAATATATTGAAGCTGGAAACTTTGGTGGAAAAGGATCTGATCCTCACAAAGCAGCTGTTGTTGGAGATACAGTAGGAGATCCATTCAAGGATACTTCTGGTCCTTCAATAAATATATTAATTAAACTTTTATCTATGGTTTCAATCGTATTTGCAGCTCTAATTGTTGCATTCCATATATTCTAATAATAGATAATAAAAAGTCGCACTTTAAAGTGCGACTTTTTTTAATGTATTTTATTGGAGCTCATAACCGGAGTCGAACCGGTGACCTCTTCATTACCAATGAAGTGCTCTGCCTGCTGAGCTATATGAGCATACGTACAAAAGATATATTACAATGTTAAAAGGTTATTGTCAATAACCTTTTAATTATTTTAGCCAAAAAAAGAAAACGTAGCAAATTCTACGTTTTCTTTTTTCATATTTTTACTTTTTAGCTTTTTTATTACCTGAATTAGTAACTCTTCTCCAATCATACCACAAGTTACTTGCCAAGCAAAGTGAAGTATATGTTCCTATTATCATTCCAACCATTAATGGCAATGCAAAACGTTGCATTGAAGTAACCTTATACCAAGCGCTAAATCCAAAGATTAAAGCTAACGCAACTGTTACAGAAACACTAGTAAAGATTGTTCTTCTTACACTTTGAGATATACTCATACTAATTAATTCTTTATCTTCCATTTTTCTATGTAACAATTGATTTTCTCTTATTCTATCATAAACAACAACCGTATCGTTTACAGAGTATCCTAAAATAGTAAGTAAAGCTGCAACGAAAGTTGTATTAAGTGGGAATCCACATAAAGAATAAACTGCACACATAATTATTAAGTCATGAACCAATGCTAAAGCAGCTGTTATTCCAGCAGAAAAACCACCTGCTTTTCTAAATGCGAAACCAATATATAATATAATTGCGATTATAGCAATTATTGTAGCACGTACTGCTCTACTTTTCATTTCATCTCCAAAAGTAGGTTTTACAGTTCTAAATGTTGCTAATTCGCCAATATTTTCTATACTATATGTTTCACCTATTTTATTGATTATATCATCTTTTTCACTTTCTTCTAAAGCATTTGCACTAATAGATATACCAGAAGAAATTACATTCCCTTCCTCATCTCTTCTTTCAGATTTTTGAACTCTAGGCTCTGAATTTGGTGCAAATTCTTTTACAATTCCTTCAATAATAACATTATCCACATCAACTGGTAATGTCATATCTATCACTGTACCACCGCTAAATTCTATATCTTGTTGGAACCCTTTAACTGCAAAGGATATAACAGATAATACAATTAAAATAGCGGAAAAAATGTAAAACCATTTTCTATTTTCTACAAAATTAAATTTCATCTGTCATCCCTCCTTTATATTCCATATACATGTTTGTTAGGTTTATCTACCACTTGAGAAGTCCATCTCATCATAAAGCGTAACACTAACATTGAAACTATAAAGCTCAAAACCGTACCTACAACTAATGCTATTGCAAAGCCTTTTACAGGGCCGGTTCCAAAATACCAAAGTATGCAACCAGAAATAACTGTTGTAAGGTTTGAATCACGAACTGCTGAAAATGCTCTATTAAAAGACAAATCTACAGCTGTTTTTAAGGTCTTACCAGATTTAATTTCTTCTCTAAACCTCTCATAAATAATTACACTAGCATCAACCGCCATTGCAACAGTAAGAATTATACCTGCAATTCCAGGCAATGTAATTGTAATACTAGCCCATTCATGAACTAATAAGAATAAGCTACCAAATAGAACTAATGCAATAATTGTGAGTAAACCAGGTAATCTATAAATAATTAACAACAATAATACTACAACTATAAATGCTGCAATTCCGGCTCTTACAGTTACGGTAAATGCTTCTTGTCCAATTGTAGGTCCAATATATTCTTCGTTTTCAACTTTTAATGTGAATGGTAATGCACCAGAAGAAATTAATTCAGCCATTTCACGAGCTTCTTTTGCAGTATATTCACCCGTAATTATAGGGTTCGCTGTTTCAATTCTTTCATGAACAGTTGGTGCCATTAACATCTCATCATCTAAGTAAATATATATTATATTTCCAATTGCTCTTTCTGTTGCATCTGCGAATTTAGTAACAGCTTCGTCAGAAAGTTGTAATTGAATATAGTATGAATTTTGACCTAAAGCATCATTTTTTACATTACCATATTCTGCTTTTGCTCCAACTATATCTGCACCTTCCATTATTACAGATAAAACTTCTTGTTCGTTTCCTTCTTCGTCTGTAACGGTTTGAGATTCAAGGAATTGCAATTTAGCAGTCTTTCCTAAGAAATCACTAGCTTCTTTTGGATCTGTAAAACCAGGAATCTCAACAACAAGCATACGATTATCTGAATTTGTATCATCAATTGTAACTGTGGCTTCATTTAAGCCCTTTACATCTAAACGGTTTCTTAATACCATTTGAGCGACATTCAACCCCTCGGTTGTAATCTCCTCTCCTTCTGGCTTGTAAACAAGTCTTACACCACCAGCAATATCTAATCCCATTCTTAATTGACTTACTCCAGGCATTATTTGGGTGTCTTTAACTTTAAAACCATAATAAGCGCCTAAAGCTAGTCCTACTGTAATTAAGAGAACTAGGATAAGACAAATCGAACTTTTTACTTTCATTATTTTTGCCTCCCTTTTTTGTTTTCCGTCCGTAAATTCTAATTCAAATATTGTTACTTAATTGAAAAAGAAACATACAAACACGAAAAAAGTATATTTTAATTTTTGTCAAAAGTCAACAGAAAAAATTTTCTTACAAGGTTTTATAATCTCATTAGAAATAGTACAAATTCCATATAATTTTTTGTCTATATACACCCTATATAGCCCATCTTCTAAGCCTTCTTTTTTCAATCTAATTCCATTTATATACTGTTTTTCTTCTTTTTCGTCTAACTCTATAATTTGGAACTTTTCTAAAACACTCTCTAAATCTATAATATACTTTCCAGGGCTCTCCTTAATATCTTCTAGTTTTACTGAAGTTGAACTCGAAAAACTTCCTGCTTTTATTCTTTCTAGTTTTGACATAGTTGCTCCGCAACCTATTTTCTCACCTATATCTCTGCACAACGTCCTAATATATGTTCCTTTAGAGCAATGTACCGTAAAAGAAATTTTATCTTCTTCCATTTTAATATTATATATATCAAATATCTCTATTTCTCGACCTTTTCTTTCTATCTCTTGCCCAACTCTCGCTAACTCATAAAGCTTTTTCCCATTAACTTTTAGCGCTGAATACATTGGTGGTACTTGAATTTGTTTTCCTATAAAAGACTTTATTACTTCACTAATTTTTTCAAAATTTAAATCATAATCTTTTAAATCATTTTCTTTTAAAACATTGCCCCATATATCTTCTGTATCCGTTTCTATACCTAATTTTAGCTCTGCATTATATATTTTATCATCATTTTCCATATACTCAATTACTTTTGTAGCTCTCCCCACTGCAACCACTAAAACTCCAGTAGCATTAGGGTCTAGTGTACCAGAATGACCAACTGACTTAGTATTAGTGATTTTTCTTATTTTAGAAACAACGTCAAAAGAAGTCATCCCCGCTTCTTTATATATATTAAATAGTCCATCCATAATTTTTTCCCTTTCTTAAGTCTTCACTCCATTTTCTCACAAATACGACAATATGTAAATAATTATATTTTTTGCTATTTACATTTTTTGGAATTTGTGATATATTTCCAGCGAGGTGAATTTTTTAATGAATTTTTATATGCTTTGGCTTACAAAAGTATTTAATGTAAGCAATGTTAAACTAATGGAATTTAGCTCTATAATTCCACCCAATGTAGCGTATAACTCAACTAAAGAGGATTTTGAAGAATTAAATATTCCAGAAAATTTAATCGAGAAACTACTTTCTACAAAAATAAAAGACGAAGCAAAACGTGACTTCGAATTTTGCGAAAAAGAAAATATAAAAATAATAGATATAACATCTAATGAATATCCTTTTAACTTATTTAATATACCATCTCCCCCTCCAATACTATATTGTAAAGGGACTCTTTTACCACAAGATGAAATATCTATTTCAATAGTAGGCTCAAGGAAATATAGCGAATATGGAATGTTATGCACAAAAAAGTTTGCATATGAATTAGCTAAATGTGGAATAAGTATAATAAGTGGTATGGCAAGTGGAATAGACTCCTTTGCCCATAAATATGCATTAGAAGCAAAAGGCAGAACTATTGCCGTTCTTGGGAATAGTGTAAATATTATATATCCTGAAGAAAACAAAAAATTATATTATGATATTATCCAAAATGGCGCGATAATTTCTGAATTTCCATTAAATACTGCTCCTCTTCCTAAAAATTTCCCTGTAAGAAATAGAATTGTTGCTGGAATGTCGCTTGGAACACTTGTAATAGAGGCAAATAAAAAAAGTGGAACAATGATAACTGCTCGTCTTGCAGCTGAAGCTGGAAGAAATGTATATGCTGTGCCTGGTTCAATATTTTCTCAGAGTTCACTTGGCACAAGCTCTTTAATAAAAGATGGTGCAAAAATAACTACATCTACTGAAGATATTATAGAAGACATATTTTTCGAAATTTCAAAAAAACTTCCAAGGTCAGAACAAATTTCATTATTTGATACACCAAAACTTTCCGATAAAGAAAATGTGATTTATAAAAAACTGTCGCTGATGCCTACAACTATTGATAATTTAGTTTGTGATACAAAACTTCCAATAAGTGAATTAATTTCAATTTTATCCATGCTCGAAATTAACGGATATATAAAATCTCTTCCAGGAAGACAGTATGTTATAAACGCAAAATAATTGTTGCATATTTTTTTTTAATGTTGTAAACTCTATATGAGTTTTGAACTTAGAACGGAGGATAAAATGGCTAATTATTTGATTATTGTTGAGTCTCCTGCTAAATCAAAAACTATAAAAAAGTTTTTGGGAAACAATTATAAAGTAGTAGCTTCAATGGGACACATAAGAGATTTGCCTAAAAGTCAATTAGGTGTAGATATTGAAAACGACTTTGAACCTAAATATATAAATATACGTGGTAAAGCTGCGTTAATAAACGAATTGAAAAAAGAAGCAAAAGCCGCAAAAAAAGTATATCTTGCAACGGACCCTGATCGTGAAGGAGAAGCGATTTCTTGGCACCTTGCATATCTACTAGATATTCCAAGTAAAAAAATACAAAGAATTACTTTTAACGAAATTACTGAATCAGCTGTAAAAAGTGCAATTGAAAATCCACGTGAAATAGATATGAATCTTGTAGATGCTCAACAAGCTAGACGTGTTTTAGATAGAATTGTTGGATACAAAATAAGTCCTCTACTTTGGAAAAATGTAAAAAAAGGACTTAGTGCTGGACGTGTTCAATCTGTAGCGCTTGAAATGGTTGTTAAACGTGAAGAAGAAATAGAAAAGTTTGTGCCAGAAGAGTACTGGTCAATTATCGCAAAACTATCCGATGCTAAATCTAAAAAAACATTTGATGCTAAATTTTATGGGACTTTAGAAAAGAAACTAGATATTACATCAAAAGCTCAAGCAGATAAAATTTTAAAAGATATAAAAGATGCTAAATATACTGTGACTTCTATAAACCCTGGTGAGAAAAAACGCAATCCTGCACCGCCTTTTATAACAAGTACTTTGCAACAAGAAGCATCTAGAAAATATGGCTTTGGCACATCAAAAACAATGATGATTGCTCAACAATTATACGAAGGTCTTGAAGTTAATGGGCACGGAACTATTGGTTTAATTACCTATATGAGAACTGACTCTACACGTATCGCTACCGAAGCTCAAGAAGAAGCCAAGAAAATAATAGTAAAAGAATACGGAAAAGATTTTTATCCAGATACTCCTAACGTTTATAAATCAAAAAAAGGTTCTCAAGATGCTCACGAAGCGATTCGTCCATCTTATATATCTATAAAACCTGACGAAATAAAATCTTCCGTAACTCCGGAACAATATAAATTATATAAATTAATTTGGGAAAGATTTATGGCTAGCCAAATGACACCTGCAATATATAAAACAATGACAGTAGATATTGCTGCAAATGACTATTTATTTAAGGCAACTGGCTCTCAAATTAAATTCCCTGGTTTTATGACTCTATATATTGAATCAACAGATGATAATTCAACTAACGATAAAGACGTATTACTTCCTGAATTAAAGGAAAAACAAGTGTTAAAACTAGATGAATTATTACCTGCTCAACATTTCACAGAACCACCTGCAAGATATTCAGAAGCTGGCCTTGTAAGAGCTTTAGAAGAAAAAGGAATAGGTCGTCCTAGTACTTATGCTCCTACGATTTCAACTATAATTGCACGCGGATATGTAGATCGTGAGAAAAAAATTCTTTATCCAACTGAACTTGGAACGATAGTTTCTAATTTATTGGAAGAACATTTTAAAGATATTATGGATTTAACCTTTACCGCCTCTATGGAATCTGATTTAGATAGCGTAGAAGAGGGCGAAAAAAGATGGAAAAGCGTAATACGTGAATTTTATTCTAAATTTGCAAAGACTTTAGAACTCGCAGAAGAGCATATTGGCAAGGTTGAACTAAAATATGAAGAAAGTAATGTGCCTTGTGAAAAATGCGGAAGAATGATGGTTATAAAGCAAGGGAAATACGGGAAATTTTTAGCATGTCCTGGTTTTCCTGAATGTAGAAATGCAAAACCTATTGTTGAAGAAACTAAATATTTATGCCCTGTTTGTGGCGGAAAAATATTAATTAAAAAATCTAAACGTGGTAAGAAATATTATGCATGTGAGAATAGTGCTAATTGTAAATTTATGATATGGGAAGCACCTACTGATGAAAAATGCCCTAAATGCGGAACTTTCTTGTGTAAAAAAGGTAAAAAACTTGTATGTGCCAACCCAAAATGTGAATTTGAAAAGTAAAAATTAAAACTTAACAAAAACATGATTAGTTGTGTTTTTTGTTAAGTTTTTTTTTTGGTTGCCGATACTAAATTGTACTTAAATATAATTGGAGGATAGAATTTTATGGATATATTGAGTGTTGGTGGATTAGTTTTAGCTTTTACAATGTTTATAGTCGCATTCTTTATGGAAGGTGGAACTTTTGAATCATTATTGCAGCCAACTTCAGCTATGATAGTTTTTGGTGGTACGTTTGGTACAATAATGGTTTCCTTCCCTATGACTGAACTTAAAAAACTGGGAAAGTGTATGAAAATAGTATTCTTCAATGCACCAGTTGATCGTCTTGCAATAATAGATAAGTTAGCTGAATTAGGAGATAAAGCTAGACGTTCTGGAATATTAAGCCTTGAAGAAGAAATTCCAAAACAAGACAATATGTTAATAAAAAAAGGACTTGAATTAATCATGAGCGGTCTTGATAAAGACCTTGTTTATGATGCATTATCTCGTCAAGCCGAAATAGATGAAAAAGATTTAGACGCTTGTGCGGCTATATTTGAGGCTGCCGGTGGTTACTCCCCTACTATGGGTATTATCGGTACAGTTATGGGTATGATAAGCGTTCTTAGTAATATAAGTGGAGGAGCTGAGGAACTTGGTCACTCCATAGCCGTTGCATTCGTTGCTACGTTGTACGGTGTTTGTTTTGCAAACGTTGTTTACCTTGCATTCGGAAGAAAAATTAAAACTGTTATGAAAAACCAAATGGCTGCATCTGAATTAGTTGTAGAAGGTATTGTTGCTATACAAGCAGGAGAAAACCCTAAAGTTATGAAAGATAAACTAGGCTATGAAACAATTGCAGAATTAGAGGGAGTTAACTTAGAAGCTAGAGCTGCTGCTGCTAAAGCAGCTAAACAAAATGCACAATAGTAAGGAGTGAAAGTATATGCCAAAGAAAGCTAAATTGCCTCCTGAAGAACACGAAAATTCTGAACGTTGGACCGTTACATATTCCGACTTGATGAATTTGTTGCTAGTATTTTTTATAGTTTTATATTCTACTGCTAACCAAGATACAGAAAGAGCAAAAGAAGTTTTAAGTGCTATTGCCGGTGCTATGAGTGGTACAGAGTTTATATTAGATGGTAGCGGAGATAGTATTCTAGATAGTTATTCTGGCGGAGAATTAACTAACGAAGCAATCGAAGCTAGAAATATGGAAGCCGTTAAAGAAGCTGTTGAACAAATGTCTGAAGCGATGGGAATGGCTGAAGGTTCTATAGAAGTTGCAATCGATGAAGTGGGGGTTCATATAAAAATAAAAGATGCCGTATTGTTTAATAGTGGAAGTGCTGCAATAAATGCAAATGCTCAACCCGTAATGATAAAACTCGGCGAAATATTAAAAAATCTTCCTAACAACTATATTCAAGTTGAAGGACATACAGATAATATTCCTATGGGTGGGAATCCTAATATTCCTACTAACTGGGAACTAGGAAGTTTAAGAGCAGTAAATGTGCTTAGAATACTAGTCGAAAAAGCCGCACTTAATCCTGCTTACTTAAACGCTACATCTTATGGTGAATTTAGACCAATCGATACAAATAGTACACCTGAAGGGCGTGCAAATAATCGTCGAGTAGAGATTACAATTTTAAGAAATTATGCTGTTTCAGAAATGTAAATTGGATATAAAAAATGAGGATTGCGATCCTCATTTTTTTGTACCACCAATTAATTCAATTCTCTATTAACTAAATTCCTATTGTATATGGAACATCTGATGTTCCGCTTCCACCTACTATCTTTATTCTGGATTTTAATGTTATTACAGGTCTTAAACCATATGTACCACTTGCATCAGCCGTACTATTATCGTTATATGCTCTATATAAAGCAGCCCAATCCGCTGTACTACCGTTTTTATACATCCTACAAGCATTGAAAACAGAACATCCATTCCCTGGTTGAAGGAATCTTGAAGCAACCCAAACATACCCTGTACTATGTTTTAATGCTGAATTACTTTGTATTATTGTTTGGTCACTCGTATAATATGTATCATGATATGGGAATATTCTTTCTCTTGCTGCTGCAAATGTTAATGGATACTGGCTCGTATCTACCTGATCTAAACTACTACTCGTTGCACCTAAACATCTACCTTTACTTGCATATTTGCTATTTACATACGCTTTACATTCATCATTCAATATTTTTACATAATTTATATAAGCATCTGCCCCGCTTAAAGTTAAATCTCCTACACTTTCTTTACTTATTATCTCTATTGTGCCCCCATTATTTCTCAATACTACCCACTTGCCTGTATAACTTCCTCCTGTATAATCTATATAACTTCCAACTGCCACATCACTATTTTCCATTATAGCAACTATACTACTATCCTCTTCTTCCGTTAAGCCCTCTATTGTTTGGGCTGTTGAAAATATCTGATTATTTTCTTTTATAAATTCCTTTATTTCCTTTTCTTCGCTCCAAGCCCAACCTGCATGATTTCTATTTCTATATACACTATTAGATATTTCTTGACCATCTTTACCTATTCCAACTATTATCTTTTTACCTGTTTGAGTTTGAATTGCAGTAACTATATATGTTCCATCTGGCATTGATTGAGGAATTAACCCTTTTTTAACATAGTGTTCTACCTCTTCTAAATCATCATATCTTACTACTGTTGGATATAAAGCTATTCCTTTTGATTTATCTAAATCAGCCTCTCGCACAGTTAAAGCCTTGCCTATTTCTGCACAAGTTGCTTTGTCTGACCTTACCTTCACTCCTTCTTGTATTGCACCATAAGCAACAGTTCCTATAAGTATTATAATTGCTATTATCGCTATCACTATTACTAGCTCAACCAATGAAAACCCGTTATTTAATTTTTTATTCTTCACCATAAAATATCACCCACTAGAATATCGTCACTTTGAAATTATTTCATTACTATTTAATGATTTTATATACTAAAATAATATTGCATTTATAAAGATTTTAAATTATACTCTTTTCGGTGATAAAAATGAATTGTAATCTTTGCCCTAAAAATTGCAATATAAATAGAGAGTCAAAAACAGGTGCTTGTGGTGTAACAAATACACTAAAAATTGCTCGTGCTTCTCTTCACTTTTGGGAAGAGCCTTGTATTTCCGGCGAAAATGGTTCTGGCACGGTTTTCTTTTCTGGCTGCCCTCTAAAATGTGTATTTTGTCAAAATTATGATTTAAGCCATAAAAATAGTGGAAAAGAAATTTCTATCGAAAAACTTGCAGATATATTTTTAACTCTTCAAGATAAAAATGCTCACAATATAAACCTTGTAACCCCTACTCACTTCGTTCCTCAAATAATATCTGCGTTAAAAATCGCAAAAGAAAGTGGTTTAACTATTCCAATAGTATATAACTCAAGTGGCTACGAAAATGTCGATACTCTTAAGTTGTTAGATGGCTATATTGATGTATATTTGCCTGATTTTAAATACTTTTCTAATGCTCTTGCTAAAAAATATTCTAATGTATCTAATTATTTTGAATTTACAACCAACGCATTACAAGAAATGTTTAGGCAAGTTGGTGAGTTCTCTTTAGACGAAGCTGGAATTATAAAAAGAGGAATGATTGTTAGACATCTTATACTCCCTGGACTATTAGACGACTCTAAAGACGTAATATCTCATGTTTATGATTTATTTAGAGATAAAATATATATTAGCATAATGAATCAATATACTCCTCTTCCCCATGTTTCCAAATACCCGGAAATAAATAGAAAAGTTACTAACGAAGAGTATGATGAAGTTATTGATTTTGCGCTTTCTCTTGGTATAGAAAATGCGTTTATTCAAGAAGGCGATACTGCAAAAGAAAGTTTTATTCCGGATTTTTCTCCTGAAACTAATATTTTCTAAGAAGCTATTGACAAATTTTAACTCTCGTGATAATATATTTGAAGTAAAGAAGAAGTTATCCACTTCTCACCTACCGAATTTCGTTTTGGTTGGTTAAAAATAACTGTGTTTATTTGTTGTGGATTAACTTCTAAAAGTTAGTCCATTATTTTTTAGGGAGGGATTTGCTATAAAAGAAGAAACCAAAATCAACGAGGAAATCAAATGTAAAGAAATTAGAGTAATTGGTCCAAATGGGGATATGCTAGGCGTTATGGAGCCTTCTGAAGCTTTAAAAATTGCTGATGAAAATGAGTTAGATTTAGTTATGATTGCTCCTACTGCTGTACCACCTGTTTGTAAAGTTATGGACTATGGGAAGTACAAATTCGAAGAAATGAAAAGAGAGAAAGAAGCTAAGAAAAAACAAAAAACTATAGAAATTAAAGAAATTAGAATTTCTCCTAATATCGACCAGCACGACTTCGAATTTAAAGCGAAAAATGCTATTTCATTCTTAAAAGCTGGTAATAAAGTAAAAATTACTTTGCGTTTTAAAGGTAGAGAAGCAAGTTATTCTGAACTAGGAGAAAAAGTTTTACTAAGATTTAAAGACGCTCTAGAAGATTACGGAGTTGTTGAAAAAGAACCTAAACTTGAAGGAAGAAATATGACAATGCTTGTAGTGCCTAAAGTTGGTTAATAATAATTTTTAATTATTAATATAAATACGACAATATTTTGAAACTAGTAATTTCTTGTGTTGTTAAATAGTAAAGATAGGGGGATTTAAAATGCCAAAAATTAAAACTCGCAGAAGTGCTGCAAAGAGATTTTCATTTACAAAAACAGGCTTGGTTAAAAGAGCTAAAGCAAATAGAAGACATTTATTAAATGGTAAACCTTCTAAGAGAATGAGATCTTTAAGGAAAATGGGATATGCTGATGAAACAAACATCGATGCTATCAAGAAAATGTTACCATATGCATAATTTAGTAAATTGTTAGGAGGAATATAAAATGGCAAGAGTTAAAACAGGAATGATTACTCGTTCCAGACATAAAAAAGTTTTAAAAGCTGCTAAAGGCTACTTTGGCGCAAAAAGTGTAAGATTTAGAATGGCCAACCAAGCTGTAATGAAATCATTAAACTATGCTTACGTTGGAAGAAGATTAAAGAAGAGAGATTTTAGACAACTTTGGATAGCTAGAATCAATGCTGCAACTAGAATGAATGGAATGTCTTACAGCAAATTTATTTCAGGTCTTAAAAAAGCTGGAGTTGATATAAACAGAAAAATGTTATCTGAAATAGCTATTAGTGATGCTGAAGGCTTCAAGAAATTAGTTGAAATTGCAAAAGGAAACTAAAAAATATAAATGACTTAAGGTAAAATCCTTAAGTCATTTTTTTGTCTTATGTATTATTCTAATGTAACTTTGCGATTATTTTTTTGAATCTCTTCTATTACTTTTTTTGTACTTTCTGTTGAGCCTTCTGTTAAAATTTTTATTTTTCTAATCATACCTAGCCTACTTAACTGATTTACTATACTTTGAATAGAATCTTCTTTGGTATTAGCATCTAAAATCACATCGAATATTTCCTCTTTATTGGCATTATTAAAACTATCTAAAATATTGTATATAAGCGACCATAAACCAAATAATGCTAAAACCCATAAAACAATATATTCCATAACCATCACCTATTATCATAGTATGATTATGTAAATATTTTTGACACAAAAAAATTCCCGCCTATGCCGTTTATTAGAGCTATTTCCGAGCCTGCGTAAGCAGGTGGGTTTCGTCTTATATATTTCACGTTTCCCATTCCGTTTTTCAACGAGGGCCTACAATCGATATATAAAGTTAAGAATCCCATATAAATTGTGTTGGTTCGAAATAACCCTATCACACGTACATCGCAGGAATTTATTTTCCTATTAATATAATTTTATCATAAATATCGCATGATTTCAAGGAAAAAAGCCATTTAAAACACTTTATCTATTACCTTTTTGTACAAATTTATGTAATGTTTCGATACATTTTTCCATGAAAAATCTTGACTCATACCACGCTTTGCAATATCTTCCCAAACATCTGGCATATTTTTATAAACCGATACAGCTCTAACCAATGTTTTCATAAGAGTTCTAGCATTATATGGTTTAAATGAGAAACCATTTCCCACCTCTTCTTCTACCTTAAAGTCTTCTACCGTGTCTGCAAGACCTCCGGTTTGCCTTACTATAGGTACGGTTCCATATCTAAAAGCTATTAATTGGCCTAAACCACAAGGCTCAAATTTAGATGGCATTAAGAACATATCTGAACCGGCATAAATTTTATGAGCTAATGTATCGTTAAATTCAATATTAGCAGAGAATTTATTAGGATATTGTTTAGCATAATCTTTAAATAAATTCTCATAATATGGATCCCCTAGACCCAATACAACAAATTGGATATCTGTGCTAAGTAAGTCTGGTAATATTTGAGCTATAAGTTCAAAACCTTTTTGATCACAAATTCTTGTTACCATGCTTATTATTGGAGCATTAGCCGTAGGTAATCCTAAATCCAATTGTAATTCTCTCTTATTTATAGATTTATTATGGAACGTATTAACGTCAAATTTCTTGTATATTCTATCGTCTGATGCAGGGTCATATAATTTGACATCTATACCATTTACAATTCCGTATAGGTCGGTTTTTGTTCTAAGGAGACCCTCCATTCTTTCTCCATATTCTTCTGTTTTTATTTCTTCAACATAAGTCCTACTAACTGTGTTTACTACTTCAGAATATAGAATACCTGACTTCATAAAATTTACTTGCCCATAAAACTCTAATTTATCTGATGCAAAATATTCGTCTCCTAATCCCATTACCGGTAAAACTCCCTTACCAAAATTTCCTTGGTATTGAAGATTATGAATTGTATACAAAGTTCCTATTTGATTATAAAAGGCATCTTCATTATATAAATCTCTTAAATATAGTGGTATAGGACCAGTTTGCCAGTCATTGCAATGAATTACATCAGGTCTAAAACCAATCTTAGGAAGCATTTTTAAGACTGCTTTATCAAAGAAACAAAATCTATCTGCATCATCTCCATAACAATATATGTTAGGTCTATCAAAATAATGATAGCTATCTACAAAATAAACTGGAATAGAATATGCCTCTCCATCTTCATCAAAATTAAGAGAACCTTCACGAACAATCGCAGTTTCTTCATGACCTAGCATATCTACTGAAAAATCAGTTAAATAACTCATTTTTGCAGATATACATTGATATCTCGGCATAACTATTCTAACATCATGTCCCATTGCCTTTAATGCTTTGGGTAAAGAGCCTGCAACATCTGCTAGCCCTCCTGTCTTTGCAAAAGGTTCAACCTCTGCTGAAACCATCAAAATCTTGAGCTGTTCCATTTTACCACCATACCCTTTTAACTTTTTCTATAGTGTAATTTCACTAAACTTTGAGTTTACTTTATCAAATAAACTCTTATAATTTATATCATCTCTCCTATTTGAGAAAATATCTTTTGCCACTTTAGAAGTTTCTTCTAAAACCAAATTATCTGCAAATATATTTGCAATTTTAAACTCTGGTAATCCGTGTTGGCGCACTCCCAAAAACTCTCCCGGCCCACGAATTTCCAAATCTTTTTCGGCAATTTTAAAACCATCATTCGTCTTAGTCATTATATTCATTCTCTCTTTAGTATTATCACTAAATGAATAACATTTTAATATGCAATAAGACTTTTCATCTCCACGCCCTACTCTACCTCTTAATTGGTGAAGTGCTGCTAAACCAAATCTTTCAGCATTTTCTATAATCATCAAAGTTGCATTTGGTACATTAACACCTACTTCAATAACAGTAGTAGATACCAAAATATCTATTTCATGATTTTTAAACTTAAGCATTATCTCATCTTTTTGAGACTGCTTCATTTGTCCATGTAGAAACTCTATCTTATAATTTGGAAAAACTTTTTTGTATTCTTCTGCTACTTCCATGACAGTTTTTAGTTTAGGTTTATCCTGAAGATCTATTTTTTCTTCATCTTCCTCTATTAAAGGACAAACTACATAAACCTGCCTACCTGCGTCAATTTCCTTGCTAACAAAAGAATTTAACCTATCTTGCAATTTCTCGCCTATTAAAAAGGTCTCTACCGGCTTCCTATTAGGTGGCAATTCGTCTATTATTGAAATATCTAAATCACCATATAATATTAAAGCAAGTGTTCTTGGGATTGGCGTTGCAGTCATTACCAAAGTATCAGGATTTTCTCCTTTCTCGGTAAGTTTACTACGTTGCTTAACCCCAAATCGATGCTGTTCGTCAGTGACTATAAAGCCAAGATTTTTAAACACAACATCATCTTCAAGTAATGCATGAGTACCAATAACAATATTAGCCTCTCCAGAACTAATACGTTCCTTGGCAAGTTTCTTTTGCTTTGCTGTCATTCCTCCAGATAACAATTCAACGTTTATATTGTATTCACTAAAAAGCTCTTTAAAACTATTAAAATGTTGCTCCGCAAGAATCCCAGTCGGTGCCATCATTACAGCTTGATACCCATTTTTAACAGCATTAAACATAGCTATCGCTGCAACAATTGTCTTACCACTACCTACATCTCCTTGAACCAACCTATTCATAGGTTTTGTGCTTTGCATATCTTCAAGAATCGTCTCAACAACTTTATTTTGAGCATTGGTAAGTTTAAATGGCAAATTATTTATAAATTTATTTACTTCGTCCGAGACAAAAAATTTTATTCCAACTTTATTATAATCTTTACTATATTTGAGTTGCATAAGTCCTAGTTGTAGTAAAAGTAGTTCATCAAAAACCAACCTTCTTCTTGCCTCAATATAACTTTCCTCATCATCAGGAAAGTGTATATAATACAAGGCATTATTTATATCGACTAAATTGTTATTTAATCTTATACTTTCTGGCAAAAACTCATCAAATTTATCTCCTAAACTATTAAATGTCTCTTGCATAACACTTCTAATCGTATTTTGCGTTAACCCGGAAGTTGAAGGATATATAGCCAATATTTTACCTGTATTTTTATCACTCCCACATTCCTCAAAAACCGGATTTATCATTTCTATCTTGTTGACATTCCTCTTTACCTGCCCAAAAAAAGTATACGTTCTACCGGGTTTTAAAGCACTTTTCACATAAATTGCATTAAACCAGGTCAAGCTAACCGACCCAGTTGAATCTACAACTGTGGTTTTTAACATTTTCATATTTCCCCTAATAGAAACTATGGAAACATTCCCATTAACAGTCGCATCAAATGCTACTCTCTCTCCATCAAGCAGTTCAATAATCTGTTTCTTTTTAGTCCTATCTTCATAGTCTCGTGGGAAATAATATATTAAATCATTTAATGTATATACCCCCAAAGTATTAAATAGCTTTTCCTTTTGAGGGCCTACTCCTTTTACATATCTTATTGGCTCAGTAAGAGAAAATTTCATATCTAATATCTCCTCGTAAATTCTAATGGAAGATTATTTCTAGCTAATGAATTATTTCTATATCTCTCATCTTCTGTAACTTCTTTTATTACCCAGCTTGGTGCAACAAATCTATCCGCTTCCTCTTTAGAAGGGAACTCTACTTCAAGACAAGCAAGGCCTTTCAAATCTCCATCAAAAATATCTATTTCATACTTATTGTTACCTTCATTAACAAGATATCTATCTTTTTGGATTTTTTGAATATCCTTTCTTGCCATTAGTTTTGAATATGCTTCCTTAGAAATCTTAAACTCAAGCTCTTTTCTAACAGTTGCGTCATCAGTATTTGCTTTTATAGTCATAACATAATCTTCACCAGAAATGGAACGCACTCTAATCTCAGGTTTATATATAATATATCCCTGCTCAATAGTCTTTTTAGCCAATTTTGAGAAATCATATGGGATATTATTAATATCCAATAGAAACTTCCTTTCAATTTCAGTATCTTTCATCTTTATCACGTTCCTTTCTAAAATTTAAAATCTCAAACCAGTTTTTCTTATAGAAATACCAAGTAATATTCCAAGTGACACCATATTTGTAAGCATTGAACTTCCGCCATAACTTACAAATGGCAACGGAATACCAGTAATTGGTGCTAAACCCATGGTCATTCCAACATTAATAAATATATGAAATGCGAACATAGTCGCAAGCCCTACCGCAATTAATCTTCCCTCTTCATCTCTAGCATCTTTCGCTATCATAAGCGAATTAATTACCAATAAAATTAATAAAACAATTAATATAGTTGCTACAATAAATCCCATTTCTTCAGCAATTGCTGCAAAAATAAAGTCTGTAGTCTGGGCAAACAAATAGCCACGTTGAGTTTGTATTCCATTATATAACCCCATTCCAGAGAATCCACCAGCTCCTACCGCAAGTTTTGACTGAATAACATGATACCCCGCTCCTTGTGGATCCAAATCTGGATTAAAAAACACGTTTATTCTGTTCTTTTGAACAGGTGATAAAAAAACAAAATATGTAAGTGGTGCTATAATTAAAGCTGCTATAATACCATAGCGTATATATTTATAATCAATTCCCCAAACAAATACCATTGCAACTAATGCTGCCACAATAACCATTGCCGTACCAAAATCCGGTTGCTTTAATATTAGGAAAATAGGAACAGCCATAACTCCAGCGATAACCATCACTCTTATAAAAGTGTCTTTTGCACTTAATACATTCTTTTTTAAATCTGTAAGCATTTCTGCCATAGCCAATATTAAAACTATTTTTGTTATTTCTGATGGTTGAAACGCAATTCTTCCATTGAAAAATTGGAACCAACTTCGCGCATTATTCCTAGCTTCAGTAAACAAAACTAGAACAAGCATTACTAAACAAACAGCATAAAACACATACCAAAATTTAGAATACAATTCATAATCTATACTAAGCGCTATTCCGCAAGCTATAGTACCAATAATAACCGCAATTATCTGTTTTTTAATATTTGAATAATTCAAATCAGATAAATACGAGGCGCTCCCAAGTTCAATTAGCCCAATAACAAGAATTAATAAAACGACCAATATTATCTTAAATTCTCTACTCTTTATAACCTTCCAAAATTTCATTCTTTACTCCTTTATCTAAAAAGCACAAAAGGATATCCTATTTATAAAGAATATCCCTTCAATTTACATTATTTTTTTACCGGCTTTTTAGGTATAGCTTTTTTAGGTTTTTCAACCTTCTCATCTTTCTCGCTACTTACCTCTACTTTTTCTTCCTTTTTCTCTTCTTCGGTATTAACCTTTATCTTTTCAACATCAGTTGATTTTACATTTATAATAGGGATATTCGCAACAAGTTGAGGAACAATCCTATCACCTTCATCGCTCTTGACTTTAGTAAGCTGAATATCTAAAGCCTCCTCATCTATTTCCATGTACTTCTTTATAACCTTTATTATCTCACCTTTAACCATCTCTAAAAACTGAGGTGAAACATTCGCTTTATCATGTATTAAAACTAATTTTAATCTTTCTTTAGCTAAATCTTTTGATTTCTCTTCTTTTCTAAAAAATTTAAAAATACTGTCAAACACAAGATACACTCCCTTCAATTTAAGCATTGCAGGATTTACGGCATGACAACTTAGTCATCCCATTCCACTAATTTTCTTCTTTCTTTTTCGTTAGTAATGATTTTATCTTTTCAAAAATACTCTTTTTCTTACCGTCATCAAAAGGTACATCTTCACCCATAATTCTTCTTACAATATTTCTATATGCGTGCCCTGCGTTAGACTTATTATCTGTAACAGCTGGCTCTCCTTTGTTAGTAGCAACAATTATGCTTTGATCATCTGGTACAACACCAATTAAATCAATAGCTAATATTTCAAGCACATCTTCAGTACTCATCATATCGCCACGTTTTACCATATCGTCTCTTACTCTATTTAGTAAAAGTTTAGGTTCTCTAAGCTCGTTAGCTTCAAGTAACCCTATAATTCTATCTGCATCCCTTACAGCAGAAACTTCAGGTGTTGTTACAACTATAGCTCTATCTGCTCCAGAAATTGCATTTTTGAAACCTTGCTCAATACCAGCTGGGCAATCTACAATTATATAGTCAAAATCTTTTTTTAGCTCTTTACAAAGCTTTTTCATTTGTTCAGGCTTAACAGCATTCTTGTCCTTTGTTTGAGCAGCAGGCAATAAATATAGTCCTTCATAACGTTTATCTTTAATTAATGCCTGTTTTATTTTACAAGTTCCTTCTACAACATCAACTAAATCATAAACTATCCTGTTTTCTAGACCCATTACAACATCAAGGTTTCTAAGTCCAATATCTGTGTCAAGCAATGCTACTTTTTTACCTTTTAATGCTAAACCGGTACCAATATTAGCAGTAGATGTAGTTTTACCAACTCCACCTTTACCGGATGTAATAACAATTACCTCTCCCATTTATTAACCTCCTAATTTTTTGTTGAAAACAAAAAGTAATAATTCCAATATGTATAACACAATAAATATATAATTTTATTTTCAAAATGTCAATTGCATATTTAATTGTTAATAAGAATAAAATGTAGACGAAATGAGAGGTGGCGATTAAATGAAAAAATTTTTATTCATATTTTTAGGGATTTTCTTAATATATGCATTATACAAGGAGATCCCGGGAAATATATCTAGTAATAATTCTAAAAAAATTTTTATGACGGTTTCAAAAACAAATGATATCGTTGAGCTCGACTTAGAAGAATATTTAAAAGGAGTACTACTCGCAGAAATGCCTATGAGCTTTTCTTTAGAAGCATTAAAAGCCCAAGCTGTTGCCTCAAGGACATATACAATAAAAAAACTTGAAAATGGAGATGCTATATGTGATAACTCTGCTCATTGCCAAGCGTGGGTAGATCCGACTGGCTCAGAATATTATGAAAAGATTTCGGAGGCAGTAGAAGAAACCTGCGGCGAAGAATTAACTTATTTAGGGGAGCCGATTGAAGCCTTTTTTCATTCGGCTAGTGGAGGAGCTACAGAAAATTCAGAAAACGTATGGGCAACCAAAAAGCCATATCTTGTATCCGTAGAAAGCCCAGGTGAAGAAGAAATAATGCAAAATTTCTATAGTACATTAGAAATTACATATGAAGATCTTATAAAAAAAATAAATGCCTATAAAGGCACTCAACTAATAACAACTTCTAAATTAAAAGATAAAATAAAAATACTTTCAAGGACTAATGGGAAACATGTAAAGGAAATAAAAATACAAAATTCGACATTTTCTGGCACAGAAATAAGAAATATACTTGAATTACGTTCAACAAATTTTAATATTGAGCTCACAAATAACTCAATTATATTTAATGTCTCTGGGTATGGCCATGGTGTCGGCATGAGCCAATATGGTGCCGAAGCCATGGCTAAAAGTGGAAGTACATACAAAGAAATACTATCTCACTACTACCCAGGAACATCACTTAAAAAATATAACTCTATTTAATAATAATCTTTTTATAGTTTTTCTTACCACGTCTTACTATTATTCCGTCGCCTTCTAGTTCCTTTTTAGTAAACGTCAATTTAGTATCTGTTATTTTATCATTGTTTACACTAACTCCGCCTTGCTCTATTGCACGTCTACCTTCGCCTCTTGATGGAACTAACTCACTTTTCTGAAGAATAGCTAAGATATCTATTACCCCATCAGTTAAATCTTCGTCTGTAAGTTCTACTGTTGGCATACCTGCAGAATCCCCTGCACTAAATATAGATCTTGCACTCTCCATAGCACGATTTGCCTCTTCTTCCCCATGAACAAGCTTTGTAAGTTCAAATGCGAGAATTTCTTTAGCTTTATTAAGTTCAGAGCCTTCCCAACTCTCCATTTTCTTAATTTCTTCAATAGGTAAAAATGTAAGCATTTTTAAGCATTTAATAACATCATCATCTGCTACATTTCTCCAGTATTGGAAAAACTCAAATGGAGAAGTCTTATTTGGATCAAGCCAAACTGCTCCACTTTCAGTTTTACCCATCTTTTTTCCTTGAGAATTAAGTAATAAATTAATTGTCATAGCATAAGCATCTTTACCAAGTTTACGACGAATAAGTTCAGTCCCTCCAAGCATATTACTCCATTGGTCGTCTCCACCAAATTGCATATTGCAACCATATTTTTGGAATAAAACATAGAAATCATAGCTTTGCATTATCATGTAATTAAATTCAAGGAAAGTTAAACCTCTTTCCATCCTTTGTTTGTAACATTCAGCTGTAAGCATTCTATTTACAGAAAAATGAGGCCCTATCTCCCTAAGCATTTCAACATAATTTAAGTCTAAAAGCCAATCTGCATTATTTACAATAAGAGCCTTCCCATCTGAAAAATCAATGAATTTGCTCATTTGTTTCTTAAAGCATTCACAATTGTGAGCAATATCTTCCTTTGTAAGCATTTTACGCATATCTGTTTTCCCAGAAGGATCGCCTATCATACCAGTTCCTCCGCCAACTAAGGCTATAGGTTTATTACCAGCCATTTGAAGTCTCTTCATAAGGCACAAAGCCATGAAATGACCAACATGTAGACTATCTGCTGTAGGGTCAAAACCAATATAAAAAGTTGCCTTACCATTATTAATTAATTCTTTAATTTCTTCCTCATCAGTAAGTTGAGCAAGCAATCCTCTTTCTTTTAATTCATCAAAAATTGTCATAAAAATTCCTCCTTTTACTTCTTTTCAAAAAAATAACTCTCGTCCTAGAAAGGACGAGAGAAAATCTCGTGATACCACCTTAATTCGTAAATAACTCGCATTATCTACCTCATAAAGTACAGCCAAAAGCGATACTTTTGCGTTATAACGTACGCCCACGTTCAAGCCTACTAAAATTTCAGCCGAAAGCTCAAAGATGTATTCATAATTAACTTTTCTTGCACCTCTCACCAACCGGTAACTCTCTTTTAGCATTATTAATTACTACTTCTTCTTATCAACGCCTCTTATTTAATTATTATTAGTTTACCCCCTCTTTCAAATTTTGTCAATAGGTAAAAAAATTTCTTATTTGTGCATATCTTTCGACAAAATCCGCATTTTGGATGTGATATATTCGCCCCATGGTAGCTACCAAATATTCACAGAAAGGAGGTAAAAATATGAATAAACTTGTTAAAATTATATTCTTGATTATACTTTTTTACATACTTCTTATTGAGGTATGTTATTAAAGTTAGTCAAGAGAAAAAGCGAGGGTACGACCTCGCTTTTTCTTTTTAAATGAATAAACTTGTTTTTGAGCTTTCGCTCTATGTAGTGATTATACACCACATTGTATACTCCTGTCAATCTTTTATCCCCCATTGTATAAATAAAAGAAATTAGGCAATAATTATATTTGGGAGGAATTATTATGAAAAAATTATTCTTTATAACAGCTTTAAGCATACTTATCTTTATATTTGTTGCATTTTTTTCAATACAACTTACTAACCAAAAATCTGCACCATATGAAGAAAATATAAAGGAAAATATAACAAAAGTAACCACGACGGAACCAGATATTAAAATTTTAACGCAAACATTTGATGTTACCGAGGCAGCTGAAATGGAAAACGACGCGCCACTTGTATTTTCATATCCCGTATCTGGAGAAATAGGACTTTCCCATTCTCCAGACACACTTATTTATTCTAAAACACTAAAAGAATGGACAACCCACAACGGCATAGATATTCAAGCAAAACGTGGCACTCCAGTTTTTGCAGCCGAAGCTGGCACAATAAATTCAATTACCGAAACTCCAGGTATGGGAATAGAAATTGTTATTTCGCATAAAGATGGCTATAAAACTATATATTCCAATCTTTCAACTAAAGAAATGGTAAAAGTCGGGCAAAGAGTAGAAAAAGGGCAAGTAATAAGTGGTATAGGTAATACCTCCTCTTTTGAATACTATGAACCGGAGCATTTGCATTTTGAAATATATAAAGATAACAAACCATTAGATCCTCAAAAAATATTAGTTGGGGATTAAAAATTTACATTTTTTTCTTAGAATAATAAAAATATTTTTACACACAATAACACCATAAGGGTTTGCAATGGTTGAGCCAAGAGGGGTTTTTTCTACCCTTCGGTCAAAGGTCATTAGATACAATTCTTCTCTGGCCGGCGAGCAGAGCTTATATGATGGCGGCAGGTGTAGTTTTAATATATGGTTTACCTCTTATTTTACAATTTGTTTTTAATAAAGGTCCCTATATCGTAAGCTATCATATATGTTCGAGCTAAGACTGATATTTGTGCCGCAGGTATAATTGCTAAAGAGGGAGCACTCTCCCTCTTCAGCAAGCTCTTAAAATTTGTTAAGAGTTAACTAACGAGTCATTGATTCGTAAAGGTGCATATATCAGTCGAACAAAGGTCTTCCCGTGTGGTGTATCGTGAAGTTTTTAACTTTGCGTGTAATTGCTAGGCAGGGCTGTAGTGTAGATTATTGCAGGCCCTTAATTGTTTATTTAAAAACTTTCTAATACACCTCTTGCAATAGCACGTCCAGCTTTTTCTAAAAAAGTATCATTTTTTAATTTTTGCAAATCACTCCAGTTAGTCATATACGCTACCTCTACTATAACTGCTGGCATATTTGTTTTATTTAATACATATAAATTATTTCTATTTATTACACCCTTGTTATATGTCCCCGCTTCTGTACTTACAACTTGTTGTAACTTTTGTGCCAAACTATATGCAGTAATTCCATTTTTTACTATACTACTTGTAGGATATAAAACTTCTGTACCTTTTATAGAAGTTTTGTTAGGCATTGCATTATTATGCACGCTAACAAACAAATCTGCATTCAAATAATTCGCTAAAGTAGTTCTTGAAGCTAAAGTAGTCGTAACGTCTTCAGTCCTTGTCATATAAACTCTAACTCCATTCTTTTCTAACTCATCTTTTACATACTTTGCAATTTTTAAATTAATATTTTTTTCATAAATTCCACCATAAGTTGCACCAACTTCTGTTCCCCCATGTCCTGCATCAACTACAACTATCTTATTTACTGCTTTAGGATATTTACTCCTTCTATCATAACTTCTACTAACATTTTGTGCTCTTTCCATGATTGCATCATCTTCAATTACAATATTAACAATCTCCGTATCTTGATACCACTCTATCTTAGCATCTATATAATCTTCCAAAAATTTAATTGGTACCATAGTTGTAGAATTTTTTAATACCGGAAACGTATCAATTTCTTCCTCTACTTCATTAACAATAACCTTATTCGAGTTCAGTGTTAAAACTATATTATCTTCTCCATTATCTACAGTAACAATACCATTCGGATCCCATCCCACATTGCAATCAAATATCTCTGCTATAATTCTAAGCGGAAGTAAAGTCCTATTATTTACAATTATAGGTTCTTCCGGCATATTAATTTTACTAAAATTAACCCTAACATCAACTGCACTGGCTGTTGAAAACAATAAAAAAATAACAAACAAAAAACTTATATAGATTTTTTTCATATGTACTACACCTCTATATAAGTTTTCAATTTGATATCTATTTAGCCTTTATGTAAATCTCGGTAATATAGGAATATTAAGCCATTTTCATATAATTTATGCTTCACCCTATAAAAAATAAAAGGTAAAGACCTAGATCTCTACCTTTTGACTTTACAGCTCCCACTCATTGATAGGGTTCACCTGATTTTGCTGTAAATAAATATTATACCCCGCCAGCTTTCCCAACAAGAATAAGACCTGAAATAAGAAGTATAATGAATCTTATAACAACAAACACTACTATTCCAATTATTAAATATAACGCATCTTTTAATTCTTTTTTTCGTTGATTTTCCAATTTAACCTTTTTTTCTTCATTCTTAGTAATCTTAATCATTAAGGTTAAAATCAAAACCCATATTAAAATAAGCACCTCTATTAGTCCCAGAATTATCGGCACATAGACCAACACCCCAGCTAATATAATTAAAAGTGGGTTATTAAGCGGATTACTCATAAATATTCCTCCTCTATTGTTTATTCTACGAGATTATTTTTACAAAATATTTGCCAAAAGTCAATATGCATTTTTTTATAAGTACAATAATAAGCCAACAAAAAAGTGGTTACCTTAACTTAATTAGTAACCACTTTTTATTATTTTTTGCTAGTTCTTTGTCACAATATGTATATTCTCCGCACTTGCACCTGATTCTCTCATAACAATATTTTGAATTTGAGCAACCTCTGCAATTCCAAGCTCCTCCATCGATTTCACCACAACATTAACACTATCGTCGTTTATAATAGCAACCGTATCATCAAAACCCTTTGCCTTAAGTAAAGTTTCTATACTCATTTCTTTATTCAAATTATTAGAAATATGATTTATTTGCTCTTGAGCAATTTTCTTCATATTATCATCAGATTTCTCGTTATATAAAATATTTTCTTGAATTTCAATCTGTTCCCCATAAGTCCTATCTCTCTCAAGCTTTGCAGAAACAAAATACGCGTCTCCAATATTACTAGGACTAGTCACCTCCAAGTTTCCAACCACTTCGGAAACAGACGACGCCTCCCCAGTATTCGGAACAATATCTCCACTTACCTCTATCCCAGGTTGATTTCCATAATTAATTATCCCAGCTGTAACTAATGCTACCCCTAGGACTCCAGCCAAAATATGTTTTTTTCTTACCAAAAGCATCACCTTCACCTCATTTAAATCTATTTATTCTTTTTAGGAAAAACCTGCACTTTATCTGCTGAAATTCCAGTTATAACCGTAACTGCTTTAATCATATTAGCTCTAACCGTCTCATCACCTCCGCCATCGCAAGTAACAATAACCCCTTCCACAACAGGCATAATAGTTTTAGAAATATATGGTATCTTATTTCCACTTTTTTCTTGATTAAAAATAATACTAGTTTCAACACTACTTTGCTCCGTTTTTCTAACTCTTCCTGTATCATTTTCCTCCGTAACAGTATTACTATCCTTCGTATCTGAAAGTGGAACCGTTTCTATACCGGTATGGTACGAAACCATAACCTTAACATTTCCTGCTCCCTTTATCTCCGAAAGAATTTTAGCAAGCTTATTTTCAAATAATTCTGCATCAAAAATATTATTAGTACTACTCTCTACTACCTTTTTATCTTCATTGTTTCCAAAAATATAACTTCCAGTAATAATTACTATGACAACTCCCACCAAAAATATAACCAAATTCTCAATATTTTTTCTCCTACAGTTTGGACTAAAAAACTTGTCCTTCAAATTAATAAAAACTGTTCTCATCTTTACCCCACCTTTACCTTTTCATTATCCACTTCACAAATATCTGCCACTCGCTTCTTTAAGAGTGCCATATCTTGTACTTTTCCATGAGTTTTTACCGCCACTTCTTTAACTTCAATGATTTTCCCGTTCTCATCATGTGAAAATAATATTTTACATTCCTCAATTTGCATATCTTTATACATTCCATTAAATTTATCCACCACATTTTTTGAAAAAACCTCTTCTAAAATCTCATTTTGCCTGTCTACCGCTGCTCTTAAAGTATCTATGTAATAAAAACTTTCTTCCGGTATGTCTATATCAAAAATCTCATCAAGCGAAAAGTCACTTGCAAAAAGCTTAATAATTGGAGTTGAAATAATTATACTTAATATCACCCCAGTAATTAAAAATACAAATTTCTTTATTTCCCCCTCTGGCACAATAACCTCAATTAAGCCAATTAAAACAACTCCTGCCAATATACAACTTATCCAATTATTTATTAAATCCATAGTCAACCTCCGTATCACCTATACATAGCAACCGAATTAGTAATCTTAAGCAACATTACAGTTCCAATAACAAACATAACTAGAACTGTGACCAACATTCCTAAAATAATACCTCCAGCATCTTTCATGCTATTTAAACACTTACAAATTCGACTATCTGCAAATGGCTCTATAACCGCACCTGTAACAAAATATACAAGGACAACAGTTAAAACTTTTATAATCGGGACTAAAGCTAGGCCAAAAATGACTGTAATTCCCACAAATCCAATAGCATCTTTCATTATTAGAGTGCTACCTAAAATAGTATCCACAGAATCTCCAAGTAATTTCCCAACTACCGGAATTCCTCCTGAAAACAAAAATTTTGCAGTCTTTACCGTTACCCCATCTACGGTAGAGGCCACCGTTCCCTCTAAAGATACTATTCCAACAAACAGTGTTAAAATTATACCTAAAGCCCAAATAGATAAAGACTTCAAAAAGCCTTCTACCTTAGAAACTGAAACTCTTTTAGAAATATTATTTACTATTCCAAGTGCAAAACATATCATTGAAACTGGTAATAAAACCTTACTCACAAATAATGTTATAAACTGAGAAAAGAATGCAATAACTGGATATATTAATGAAGTTGTTGCAATTCCTCCAGTAGAAGCTATTAGCCCTACAATAATAGGAGTTAAAACGTTCATAAACTTGCTTATCTCTTCAATAAAATCTTTTGCAATATTATATATATTTGTAAAGCTCGCCAAAAGTAAGGTTATTAGTAAAACGTAGCAGACATAAAATGCAATTTGGCTTACCCCTTCGGATGAAAAGGAAGATTTTAAATTATCTAAAAGCCCTATAATTAGTGCTATTAAAATAACTTGTATTGCTAAGCCAATATTACTTCTTAATTCTTTAATCAAGAACTTTCCCACATTTCCAAAAATCTTTTTATAGTCAAACTTAAAATTT
>JAEEGK010003828.1_pt1 | contig 37253 bp, 25 predicted proteins | sample 8958771 | NCBI WGS metagenome assembly JAEEGK01 (sample SAMN16246547, study PRJNA631951) | gut metagenome | biome: gut microbiome; feature: rumen; material: SC-attached | host: Bos | place: Iran: Karaj | collected 2018-10
ACCTGTCTGGGCTGTCGTCATTGAGCTTCTGAAGAACCTTATACACCTTCCTGTTACACAGACAATGGGCATCGGCGAACTGTCGAACTTCGTAACAGGTGTGATATATGTTGTTACTGCAGGACTCGTTTACAAGAAGATCAGGACCAGAAAGGGCGCTGCCATCTCAATGATCGCATCAACTATTGCTCTCGCAGTAATAGCAGTTCCTGTCAACGCATTCATCACATTGCCTCTTTATGGTTCAGCAATGGGTTTCCCTCTTGAAGCCATCATCGGAATGAGTGCACAGGTTAACCCCCTGGTTAAGGACAGGCTCTCACTTCTCCTTGCAGTATTCGTACCTTTCAATCTGTTCAAGGGAATCGTTGTGGGTCTCATCACATTCTTCGTTTATAAGCCCATCTCAAAGCTCATAAACAAGACGTACGATAAGACGCATCAGAAAACAGATACTGAAGCTGTTACAAAGGAATAACTGAGAAAGCGGCATCATTGGATGCCGCTTTTTTTACGTTGACTTTTTTGTTGACTGAAAAACCGTTTTCGGTCAAGCAAACAGGTGCTTTTCCTCAACTGTTTCACTTTTTGTATCACGAGGATCGAAAAATAAGTGACAAAAAGTTGAAATCAATGCTCATTTCAACATTCTGTATCACGGAAAACCAAAAAACAGTGACTAAATGTGAAACAACACTTTTTCCGGATCCGTCGTAAGAATATATGTGGTTTTGGGTACCTGCCTTCCGGCGAAACGGTCATTTTCCATCACTGCACTCTTTTATCTTCTCCCTACCGCGTTCTCAGCGAGAAGCTCGATCGCCTTTACCGACTGCGGCCACTCGGGATGTGCAATCGGGTAAACGTGATGGCACTTGAGTTCGCCGTCGTTCTTGCCTTCGTAGAAAAGGACATTTTCGATAAGGTCCTTGAACTCGATGTTCTGCGTGCGGAGGAAATCGTCCTCACCTGCAATAACACACACTCTCAATCCGGGATCGCTTTCAGCAAGCAGCCTGAGATCGTAAGCGTAATCGGGAAGGCGCTTTTGCTCAGTCTTGCTGTCGATGCGCTTCTCGAAATAATAACCCGGGAAATCTTTTCTCTTATTTACTATTCCGGGACAGATAAGTCCGGCAGATTCTGCAATGGCACGGGGCTTCTCGAAAACCCAGAGGCCGTGGCGGATATGGCTGTTCCTGGTGGCTAAGGCAACAAGAAACGCGAGGTAGCCGCCTGCCGAATCGCCGACGGTGTGGATCTTTTTAAATCCGTATCTTCCGCTTACAAAATTGATCGCCGTGAATATCTCGTTGACTATCTGTGACAGATCGGAATCGGGCATAAGAGTGTAGTCGATATTTACTACAGGAATGTTCGCCTTGATCGCAAGATGCATGCCGAAGTTCTGGTCGAGCTTTTTGAAGCCGTAGACGAATGCTCCGCCGTGGATCAGGATAAAGCACTCTTTCGCGCCGTAGCACGAGAAAGGCGTGTAGATATCAAGCTTTAAAGGGTGGGCGCCTTGCTTATATTCGATGTCCATCTCCGTCCTGCATTCAGCAGGAAAGACCTCTTTCTCAAGTCTGGGCGTGTCAAAGATCCCGCAGTTCTTAACGAAGATCTGTCTGTTCTTTTCCACTTTGTACCGGACGAAAGAATCGAACATGGGAAGCCCCCTTTTTGTTATGTCACCTCTTCTTGAAAGAGATCGGTTTTTCCCTCGATGTGCAAAGACCGAGGACGATCCAGAAATAAGGAGCAACGTTCATAACGCTGCTGTTCAGAGCTGCCTGGCAGACATAAGCTGCGAATACCGTGAAGAAGATCCAGAGAATGCATCTCTTAACATCATCTGTCTCTTTGATGATCCTCTTGACTGCAGTAACAGCAGTGTAGATAAGCAGTGCAAGGTAGTTAACGATAGCAAAGATACCCTGTGTTGCAAGGATGTGGATATACTCGTTATGTCCCTTGTCCTGGACATAGTCGCCGGGCTTCCAGCCGGGCATTTCCCTGAAGCACTGAGCAAGGTTATCAAGACCGATGCCGTTGACCCAGTGTCTCGGAACGCTGTGAAGTGCAGCTCTCCAGATCTTGCCTCTGCCGTGGCCGAAACCGTCCTGTCCGACTCTCTGCAAAGTATCCTCAGCTGTTACCTTAAGTCTGCTGGTAATGTAGTTTGTACCGAAGAATGCGATAAGTAAAACTACTAAGAAGCCTGCTCCCATGATCAGGAAGTCGGTAGTGATCTTCTTAAGCTTGTCCTTATCCATATTGCTCTTACGCATGACGATAAGGGAGATGATGTAAGTAAACGTTGCGCCTGCAAATCCGAGCCATGCAAGACGGGAGTTGCTCGCAAGCATTGTGTAGAAGACTAAAAGTGCTACGGCAAAGAAGATCCACTTTAATGCTTTATTCTTTAAGAGTACGGAACTGAAAACAAACAGACCCGCTACAGAGATTACGAGAACAAGTGAGAGCGCACCGTAGAAATTCGTATTCTGGAGGAGTCCGTATGCAGATACACGGGAAGCTCTGTAGTTATAGAACAGGCAGTAAGAGATCTCGATACGGAATGTCTGCAGGAATGCGACGACGCCCTGGATAACTGCTACAACAAAATATGTGCAGAGGAGCTTCTTGCGAAGTCCGGAATCAGCGATCATGGAACCGCAGTAGAAGAGTCCGTAATAGCAAAGGAAGTGGAAAGGATGCTCACTGTAGTAGAAGTTGCCGCCTGCGAAGACTCCGAAGTTAACGGAGAAGATCATGGACAGGAGCATGAAGATCATGAGCGTGAAGTAGAAAACGTCAGCTACATAGAACTTGAAGTTCTTCTTTACGATCCTTACTACGAACGACACGATAACAAGTGCTGTCAGTAAGATACCAAAGCCTGCAACGATATAGGGCTGGAAATAAGAAGGATAAAGATATGTCTTTCCGAATTTAACCTTGTTCTTTACCAGTATCTCGTTGATTATCTCCCCTACGGGAAGTGCAATGAACAATGCCATTGCCACATAACAGAAAATCTTGTCCATAGAGAACTTTTTAAGTTCTGTAGTACTCATACCTGTCTCTTCCACCATATTTTTCTCCTTGGTTTATGCAAAAACATTTAAATATTTTGCTTATTATAAAGAACTTGTCTGTTTATTGAAAGTATAAGAACAATTATTACCTTGCATTGTTATATAATTGACACATCATTGTTTTTTGGAGGTTTTGTATGTCATCTGACTTACCTCGCGAGAAGTTATCTTCGCTTGTCGCATCCTTTATGAGTTATTCGGCAGGTCATCTTCCCGATGATGTAAAGCTCCGTCTTACGGAGATGAGCAAGATCGAGAACGAGGGCTTTGCACCTGAGATCTATAACGTAATGAAAAAGAACATGGAGCTTGCGGATTCTCTTAAGAGACCTTCATGCCAGGACACGGGCATTCCGCAGTTCTTTGCGCGCGTAGGCTCGAAGTGGCCTTACATGGACATCGTTGAGGATGCCCTTATCGATGCTGTTAGGGAAGCTACGGCAAAGGCTCCGTTAAGGCCTAACGCAGTCGAGGTTTTCGACGAGAAGAATACGGGAAATAACATCGGAACCCACAGCCCCTGGATCGACTGGGAGATCGTAAAAGATTCCGACCAGCTCGAGCTCTATTTCTATATGGCAGGCGGCGGATGCTCCCTCCCCGGTTTCTCCAAGGTCCTCATGCCTCTTGAAGGCTATGAAGGCATCGCAAAGGCTGTTTTCGAGCAGATGACGACATACGGCGTAAATGCCTGCCCTCCGTGCCTCGTAGGTATCGGCATCGCAGGTTCTTCCGAAGTTGCTGCCAAGCTCTCGAAAAAAGCCCTTCTCAGACAGGTCGGTTCACATAACCCCAACCCGAAGGCTGCCGAGATGGAAAAGCTCCTTGAAGACGGCCTTAATTCAATAGGCTTGGGCCCCGGCGGATTCGGCGGAAAGCTCTCAGTCATGGGCGTTAACATCGAGCAGGCTTCAAGACACCCCGCAACTCTTGCAATGGGCTTGTCCACAGCATGCTGGGCTCACAGAAGAGCGGGGATCAGGATCAATCCTGACTTCACTTACGATTTCTTCACACACAAGGGGGTAGTCTTATGAGCACTTTCGAATTCAGAACACCCGTTTCTGACGAAGATATCAGGAAAGTCCACATCGGCGACGTTATCTATCTTACAGGCGATATCGTAACAGGCAGAGATGACGTTCACCACAGAGTCGTCATCGGCGGCAAGGAGCCTCCGGTCGACCTCAAGGGCAAGGCTGTTTTCCACGCTGGCCCTATCATGAAGAAGATCTCTGCTGAAGGCGAACCTGACAAGTATAAGGTCATAAGCGTCGGCCCCACCACTTCCATGCGTATGGAAAAGGCTCAGGCTGAATTCCTTGAGAAGACTGGCGTAAAGATCATCATCGGCAAGGGCGGCATGGGACCCAAGACAACAAAGGGATGCGTTGATAACTGTGCCATCCACACTATCTTCCCCGGCGGCTGCGCTGTTGTCGCAGCTGAGGAAGTCATCGACTGCGAAGGCGTTGAGTGGCTCGATCTGGGCATGCCTGAAGCCATGTGGAAGCTTAACTGCGAGAGATTCGGACCCCTGATCGTATCTATCGATTCCTACGGCAACAATCTCATCGAGAATAACAAAGTAGATTTCAATACCAGAAGAGAGAAAGCCTTGGAAGACCTTAAGGGCAAGCTCTCTTTCATGGAGTGATAATGCAGGATATATCTCTTAAGAATTATCCTGATCTTAAAACCCTCTCGAAAGAGGGCGTTAAGCTCCTGATCTTCGATCTCGACGGCACGCTTCTGGATTCCATGAGCGTCTGGCACGATGTCGACGTCGAATTCCTGGGCAGATACGGATATGAGGTAACGCTGGAATACACCGACATCGTTAAGCGTGCGTCCATTGAAGATGCCGCCAGATACACCCAGACCAAGTACCGCATACCTCTCACATGGGAGGAGATCGTTGATGCCTGGGAGTCAATGGTCTACGAGTTCTACAGAGCTGAAGTAAAGCTCAAAGAGGGCGCACTTGAATATGTGAAGGAAGCAAAAAGGCTTGGCTTCAAGTTAAGCGTAACCACTGCCCTGTCGAAGAAAAATGCCAATGCGGCTCTTGAAGCCACCGGCATCAAGGATCTTTTCGACTGCGTGATCACGTTAGAAGACCTGGACGGCAACATGAGCAAGGGTACGCCAGATATCTTCCTCCGCGCCAGCAGCTATATCTCCGCAAAAGGTGAAATTGTCACGCCTGATAAGGCGCTTGTTTTTGACGATGTCCTTCAGGCTATAGAAGGCGCAAAAGCAGGGGGCTTTCTGACCTGTGCCGTATATGACGACATAGGCTGCGGAGGTCCCGCTAAATGGGAGAGCTTCGCAGCCTTGTGTGATTTTTCTGTATTCAAATTCTGATCAAAGTTTCTGTCTGTTAATTGTTCCTTTTATCCTGGTCCTGCGGCCAATTCCATCAGATTCTGATACAGAAGATATATGTAAAACTTATTCCTGATCTTTCTTAGACTCTTCCGTCTTCTCCTTAAGAGCTTCTCTTTTTGCTGCCTCGGCCTTAGCTTCTGCGAGAGCCTTTGCTTCTCTCTTCATTCTCTTCTTACGTACTGAGAAGACTATGATGAGAACTACTGCGCAGGTGATTCCCATGAAGACTAAGAACGGGATGGCTGCAATAAGGCCAAGCACGAAATCCTGGAAGAATTCGACTGTGCCTTCCCACATATCCTTGAACTGGTCCGTGACTCTCTCGCCGAATGTAATGATGTGGGGTTCTTCGATAACTGTATCTTCAAGAACTTCTGTGATGGAGAGATTGAGCGTGCCGTATTCGACCTGATTCTCAAGCACTCTGATCCTGGATTCTGCGCTCTCGATCTGATATCTGACTTCTGTAAGTCTGCTCTGCAGAATGATGATGTTGTCGAGATCTGCTGCCTGCTCCAGGAGCTTTAAGAGCTGATCGTATTCGACTCTTAAGGATTCCAGTCTGGACTTTGTATCAACATATTCAAGTGTAACGTCTGATGTATTCTCGCCGGAGGAGAGGATCGTGCAGCTGTTGCCGACCTTTGTAATGAGCTCGTCGAGCTTGTCAGCGGGAACGCGGATCGTGTAGTACACAACACGGAGATCCCTGTTCTTGCCTGTTCCGGACATTGAGGAATTCTCGATATATCCGCCTGCTGTCCTGACCTGTGCTTCGATATCATTCTTAACGCTCATGATATCCTTTGTCTCGGCAGACATGGAAACTGTTCTTATGAGGAGTCTTCCCTTCTCAGGATCGACATTTACGCTGTTGGATGTAGAAGGCGCTCCGTTAGCTCCTCCGCCGGCCTCTGCAGGAGCACTTTCAGCTTTAACCTCGTCATATCCGTATTCGTAATCAGCCGTGGCGCCGGACCTGAATGACTGGCTCTTCGCAGCACCGTTTACGCCAAGTACAGCATCAACTTCGCCGTTAACCGAATCAATCTGCAGAGTGTGCTCCTTTACTTCTGTGGCAGCTGCTTTGCTTTGACTTAAATATCTGCCAAAAAGCCCGAAAACCGCGACGTTTAATACTACAGCGCCTGCTACGATTCCGATTATTACCTTCTTTTTCATCTTTGTATCCTCCATTTGGACCCTGATAGCTGTCCTTCGTTGTTACCTTAAATACAGACGGCCTTATCAAAATGTTGCACTGTGCTCGAAAAAAATAATCCTTCGCTTTATACTTATCCCTATGAATATCTGTGGAACAAAACAGGACCTGTGGGAATATCTTGCCCGTGAACACCGCCCGATTGCCCTCTACGGCACGGGAGACGGTGCGGACAAGATAATTTCCGTGCTCGAAAAAGCAGGGCTTAAAGACCTCATTGCCGCCGTTTTCGCAAGCGACGGTTTTGTCAGGGACAGAATGTTCCACGGATTTAAAGTCATTTCATATTCAGAGTGCTGTGAGAAGTTCGGGGATCAGAACTTCATAGTCCTCGTATGCTTCGGTTCATCAAGGCCCGAAGTTCTCTCACAGGTAGCTAAGATAAAGTCTGAAAGAGAGCTTTATGTGCCTGACGTTCCCGTATACGGAACCAATCTATTTACCAGGCTGTACTTCGAATCCAATATAAAAGACATCGAAGAAGTCTATTCCCGTATGGAAGATGAGACTTCCCGCACATGTTTCTGCAATTACATAAGCTACAAGCTCACGGGCGATATCACATATCTTGAGAACGCCGAGTCGGATCCGGACGATGAATTTGAGCTGCTTCAGGGAGTTTCCGGAGGCTGCTTTATAGATCTCGGAGCCTACTACGGCGATACTTTGACCAGATATCTTAATAAGTTCCCCTGCCTTAAAACGGCTGTTGCCGTTGAGCCTGAGCGCCATTCATTTAAAAAGCTTACAGCGTGTGCTGAAGAGCTTAATGCAAACATCACATGCATCAATGCCCTTGTCGGAAGCAGAACAGGAACGGAAGAAGTGTCTGATTCAAGGGGACGCGGCACAAGAGCACTGCCCGCCAGCAATGTTGAGATAAGAAATAAGCGAACGATAGATGTCGTTACAGTTGATTCGTTATCCATCGATAAAGTAAGCTTCATTAAGTTCGACGTCGAAGGCTCGGAATCCGAAGCGCTCGGGGGTGCTGTTAACACCATCAGAAAGGACCGCCCGGTGATGAAGATAGCCTGCTATCACAGGAGCGAGGATGTTTTCGCAATCGTCAAAAAAGTGCTTGAGATAAGAGGCGACTACAAAGTCTATATGCGCCATACAAGATGCATCCCCGGCTGGGATACTGACTTCTATTTTGTCTGATAAGGAAAGCAAATGAGAATACTGATAGTAAGTGACACACACGGAATAAACGGGCCTTTAAGAGCTGTGATCTTAAAGGAAAAACCTGACATGCTCATTCATCTCGGCGATTCGGAATATAACCAGGCAGAGATCGCCGGCTGGGCAGGATCTCCGAAGACGCCCTGCATCTTCGTAAGGGGCAACTGCGACACCACTTCATATGTTCCTGAACTCGTGAGAAATGATGCGGTATTCACACTCAAAGGCCATAAGATATTCTGCACGCACGGCCACCGCCACAAGGTCAACTACGGCCTTCTGACTTTATCACTGACTGCACAGGAGGAAGGCTGCGACATCGTCATGTTCGGCCACACCCATGTCCCCTACGACAGCTTCGGTGATTCCATCTCGGAATTCAGCAGATTCTATGAATCGGCATTCGGGGAGGGCCCGTCAGGCCCGAGGATCCTTAATCCGGGCTCACTGTCACTTCCCCGCGGAGGTTCGTCCCGCGGTTACATGATCCTTGAGATGGAAGATGACGGCAGATATGACGTCAAATACTGCTACGCTTAAGCCTTGGAAGCACCCTGATTTCTGAATCTCTTAAGATACTCCTGATACTTCTTCTCGTCCTGCACTTTACGCTGTTTGAAGTCGTGCACGTAAGTATCCGGCTGCTTCTTGGTAGATTCCTTATATCTGTATGCGATAGCTGCGATATTGAGGCTGTGCTCGGCGATTCTTACGCAGCTGTAAAGGATATCGTTAAATACGAATCCCTGCTCTGTCGTGCAGCTGCCGTTAGCGATTCTTTCAACGTGGTTAGCCTTGAACTCATCGCTCATCTCACTGATAACGATCCTCAAAGGTCCGATATCGTCGGCATTCTTTGCGTTATTTGAAAGATAGCAGTCCAAAGCCAATCTATAGATCTCGCGGACGGCCGGAATCATCATGGCGAGCTCCGCCTTTGCGGCATCGGAGAATTCCATGTGCTTATTTGCGATCTCTTCAGAAGAATCCGAGAGGTAATTTGCGTGGTCGGCGATTCTCTCGACTTCACCGATAGCCTGGAGGATGCGTGAAGACCTGTTCTTGTCCTCGACGCTCAAGTGCTGTGTCGTTGTGAGCTTCATGAGGTACGAACCTAAGATATCCTCATAGCCGTCGACCTTCTCCTCGTTCTTCTTTATAAAATCGAAATCATTTGTGTTGTAGCCGTTAAGGAGCATGTCCATTGACTTATCAAGACCGGCCCTAGCCTTGGTTACCATCTTGACCATCATGTTGCGGCACTCACCTACTGCGATCGAAGGTGTAAGCATGAGACGCTCATCGAGCTTGAATTCCTGCTCTTCTTCCGACTCTTTGACGAGGACATGCGCCAGCTTTACAAGAAGCTTGGAGAACGGGAAAAGGAGCATCGTAGTAGCAATGTTGAATACCGAGTGGATCGCAGCAACGCCTACGATATTTACCTGACTGTTTAAGAAATCGAAATCAACAAATGCGTTGACTGAATAGAATACGATGAGCCATACGATTGTGCCGATGACCTTGATCGCAACGTGGATTACCGTAACTCTCTTAGCGTCTCTGTTAACACCAATGGAAGAGAGGATGGCTGTCATACATGTACCGATGTTGGCACCCAATACGAGCGGGATCGCCATGCCGTAAGTGAGCTTTCCAGTCATGGAGATCGACTGCAGGATACCGATTGAAGCAGCTGAGCTCTGGATGATACCTGTAACGAGAGCACCTGAGAAGACACCGAGCAGCGGGTTCTTAAATGCTGTAAGGATGGAAACGAAGCTGTCCATCTCCTTCAGCGGCTCCATGGATGAAGACATCATGGTCATGCCCTGCATGAGGATCGAGAAGCCTAAGAGCATCGTGCCGATCTCCTTGTTCTTCTGCTTCTTGGCAGCCATAATAAGGATAACACCTATAAGAGCAAAGATAAGGGAGAAGCATGAAGGCTTTAAGAGCTTAAGGAAGATATTGTCTCCGGAATCGATGCCGGCAAGGGATAAGATCCACGCTGTAAGCGTCGTGCCGATGTCGGATCCGAAGATTACGCCTACGGTCTGGGGCAGTTCCATAATGCCGGAGTTAACGAAACCTACCAGCATGACTGTCATTGCAGATGAGGACTGGATGGCGATCGTTATGATCGCGCCTATAGTAAGACCTTTAAACTGATTGTCAGTGGCTTTGTTGAGGAGTTTCTCCAAACGTCCGCCTGCCGTCTTCTTCAATGAATCGGACAATAGCTTCATTCCGTAAAGAAAGAATGCAAGACCACCAAAAAGGGTTACAAACATGAAAATATCCATAATTGTTACTGCTCCACATCATGTATAAAGCGAAATTCACCGCATATATTTTATCCTCAAAAACGGCTATTGTAAAACAAAAAAATATTACAAGATTAAATACATAGATGCCCGTCTATATATCAACAAAGACGGGCATCTAAAGCATATATTTATAAGGTTTTTCCGTTATTTTCTTCCCAGAACAGAAGGAAGTATGAGAGATACCAGGAATCCTATTATGACGTTGATAAGGCAGCCGACCGCAACAGCCGTGAGCACGTGGCCAACGAGAATTCCGATGATGAGCGCCATAGCAGAAGGCGTAAGTCCGAAGTAAAGGAACATCATCTGGACGATAACTGATATCGTCTGCGCCTGATCCTTAGGAAGCGACAGCGAGATCAAAGTTCCCACGACCGTGGCAAAGAAGCTTATCGAGAGAACGAATGCGAACCATACCAGCACGTTCAGGGGATTAGCCTTGAGCATTACAGCGGCAACGGCCATAGGCAGCACGAGATCGATCGCTGTGACTGAAAGTGAGCCTAAGATCGAATATAAGAGCTTCTTATGGTGGGTCTCAGGAATAAGCATGAAGAAATCCTTGGAGGTGTCTTCTCTTATCGGGTCACCCATTGTCCTGTAGAAGGCCATAACGCCCAGTACGGCAGCCGGAATGAAGAATGCATCACCGTGCGAATAGCTTCTTGCGAACCAGGCAACTACACCTGCAATGATCGTGTAGACGATCATTGTGGTGGAGAATACCCTGAGCTTAGCAAATCTGAATCTGTTGAAGATCGCCTTGTAAAGGAATACATTGGCACCGCTTCCGTAATGGAAGCCTTCCCTGTCGATCGATCCCTTTCTCTCCTTTTCTCGTGTGGTAACTCCGCCCTTTGCGGCCTTCCTTGCACTCTCGAGCTGTTCAGCCTTGTGCTCTGCAGCAAACATGGCATCCTCATAGAAGTCAGCCTTGAGTTTCCAGATAACGAGTACGAGAACAGCGCAGGCAACAACGAAAAGACCCAAGTAGATCATAGACATTGTAATGTCGCCGATGCATGCATAGTAGGAGATGCCTCTGAGCCAGCCCCAGAACGGTACCCAGTGTGTCCTGGTGCTTGCAAAATATGCGAAAAGTCCCTCAATGAGACTGAGCTTTGAGATGGCGGTAAATGCTGCAAATCCGAGGAAAACAGCGCCATAGACAACAGCAAGGAAAGTCTTGATGTTGCCCGTACCCATCTTCATTCTGGATGTGATCGTATAGAAGATGACCTGAACCAGCGTGCTGAACACGAGGATCATGGCATAAACGATGATCAAAGATACAGCGCCCCAAAGCGAAAGACCGACATTAATGGTCAGGTTGGGGATCTGGAACAGCATGAAAAGCGATATGATGAGCGATGATCCGAGTGTGCAGAGGAGCCTGAACATGAGTACGGACTGGGGTCTCATCGGTGATGAGAACAGCATCGGCACATCGGCAGGCAGGAAGATCTTGCTCGAGTTCTGTGCATTCAGGATATTGGTGGCAAGTATCAGAAGGAATATCGCAGAAATAGCCAGGTCAACGATCTGCTCCTTTGTGATGTTGTATTTCTCCATCATCTTGCCGATCCTGGACTTGGCATACTGGCCGGAGACCGCATCTTCAACAGATATCTCATCGTCCGGACCGTCTTCATCCTGCTCTAAGACAGTTGAGACCGTTGACTCCGCAGGTTTGGTATTGGATTTATCTTTCTTGGTGAAAAGACTGGTCACAAGTCCTACCACGGTTCCGAAAACTATGATGATCAGGATAAATGCTATCCAGGTCTTCATAACCTTCCTAATCGTGTTAAGAAGCGAGTGTGAAGCGTAGTAAAGGAAAAGTCTCATGCTTCGGACTCTCCTTCACCGCTAACCGAGGACTTATCAATGCCTTCGGTAACTTCAAAGAACAGGTCTTCCAGGGACTTGCCGCTCTCATCGACTTCAGCTCTCGTGACATTGGCCTTGATCTGGCCGTTCTGCATGATGATCGTCCTGTCCCAGAGCATATCGACGCTGTCAATGATGTGGGTACTGATGAACATGGTCTTGCCGGCTCTTCTCATCTCTTCGATGTAGTTCTTGAGCTCCTTGATCGCATGGGGATCAAGACCGAGCAAAGGCTCATCAAGAAGGATGATGTCAGGATCAGGCAAAAGGCCAAGGCAGAGATTCAACTTCTGCTGCATACCCTTGGACAGCTCATCGCCGAACTTCTTGCGCTTGTCATCCAGTTCGAAGCGCTCGAGAAGCATATTGATGCGGTCCTTGTAGTCAGTGAGCTTATACGCTCTTGCAATGAATTCCATGTGCTCGATTACCGTAAGGGACGGATAGAGCGAAGGCATTTCAGGAATATATCCCAGTACCTTCCTGGCTCCGACTGACTTGTTTACCATGCCGTTTACGGTGATGGTTCCTTCATACTTAAGGAAGCCGATGATGGACTTGATGATCGTACTCTTACCTGCACCGTTAGGTCCCAGAAGAACTGTCAGTGTGCCCGGCTCAAGAGTGAACGATACATCATTGCATGCAACATTCTTTCCGTAACGCTTTGTTACGTTTTTAACTTCAAGCATAGTTATTACCCCCAAATATATTGCGATAAGTTTGCCATTTGAGATTTTACTTTTCAAGGGAAAATTGAGGAGATTAAGGTACTGTTAAGGATAGTTGTCAAAAAAGCGATATTTTTAGTGCGAAAAACGGGTTAAATAGCGACTTTATATTTTCCCCATGTTATTATTTTTAATACTAGTGCTTTTTCAAATGTATTAGAGGTGTCTTGAATATGGCAAAATGGATAATCGTCGTAGACGACGACACTGCCAATCTTAAGATGGCAGGTCACATCCTGAGCAAAAACAACATGCGTGTGACGGCCTTTAAGTCCGGCAGCACCTTCCTCGATTATGTAAATGACAACGGCATGCCGGATCTTGTCCTCCTGGATATAAAAATGCCTGTCATGGACGGTTTCGAGACCTTGGGTGAACTCCGTAAGCTTGAGCAGCAGAAGGGTCTTATGAAGACTCCGGTTGTTTTTCTCACAGCAGATGAGGATGTTGATACAGAAACAAGAGGTTTTGAGGTAGGCGTATCTGACTTTATCAGAAAGCCTTTTAATCCTGACGTTCTCCTCCGGAGGATCGACAATATCATGTCGAATTCCCAGGAGATGCACGATCTGAAGAGCGAAGCGACGATCGATAAGCTCACGGGATTCCTTAACAAAGGCGCGACAGGTGTCGAGCTCTCCAAGATGTGCTCGGATTCCACCGGCTGCCTTATGATGATCGACTTGGATTCCTTTAAGCTCGTAAATGATATCTACGGACACGAGATGGGTGACAAGGTCCTCATCTCATGCTCTGAGGTCATCCGCGAAGCAGTTCCCGCAGGAAGTAAATGCGGAAGGATCGGCGGCGACGAATTCGTTGCCTTTGCTGCAGGAGTAACCTCCGAAGCCATAGTCTCCGAGATCTCCCAAAAGATAAACGACAATATCACCGCTAACGCAAAAAAGCTCATGGGCGATGACATGAGCATCCCTTTGGGCGCATCTATCGGCGGCATCTTCGTTCCGAGATTCGGCAACGATTACAGCTCCCTTCTGAAGCTTGCCGACAAGGCTCTCTACAATGTAAAGAAGAACGGCAAGCACGGCTACGGCCTTTACGACGATGACATTGAAGACAGCAATGTAAACGCCCTTAACGATATCCATGCTATATCGGAGATCCTGGGCGAACGCTCCATCCAGGATGTCGCGCTTCAGCTCGACAAGGATTCATTCTCGCCTGTTTACCGCTATGTAATCAGATACATAATCAGACACCGCATCAGTGCATGCAAGATACTCTTCACGTTAGAACCCGCAAGCGGTACAAGGAATTCCGCATTTTTCGAGCGCGTCGACGAATTCGGCAATCACATAAGAGAGTCCCTGCGCAAATCCGATATCTTCATGAGGAACAGCAAAAACCAGTATTTCGTATTCCTCACGGATATCAGGACAGATTCCATAGCCAAGGTAATCTCCCATATCCTTGATGACTGGCATTCAAAGGGCAATGACGACATCGTCATTACTTACGAGACCGAATCTGTCGGAAGCCAGCAGGAATCTGCCGGTACCAAGAAGGTTAAAAAGGTCGTTGTGGTGGATGACGACATAATCAATCTCCAGGTTGCAGGCAAGATCTTAAGCTCAGGCGGCATCCACGTTACCGCGCTCAGGTCCGGAGACGCTCTTTTCAATTACCTTGAGAAAGAGACTGAACTTCCGAACCTCATCCTTCTGGACTGCAAGATGCCCGGCATGAGCGGATTTGACTGCATCAAAAAGCTCCATTCGCTGGAGTCTTCCGCATCGAAGATCCCTGTCATCTTCCTTACCGCCGACGAGAGTGAAGGCGCTGAGAAAGAAGGCCTGTCACTGGGTGCGATGGACTTTATAAGAAAGCCTTTCGTTCCTGAAGTCCTGCGCCTCAGGGTCAACAATATCATTGAACTCGTCACACTGCAGAATCAGCTCTATTTCGAAGTTGAACAGAAGACAAGAGAGAACAAGGATCTCTTCTTACAGGTCGTAAGTTCCCTTGCGGCCGCCATCGATACAAAGGACGAATATACAAAAGGTCACTCATCACGCGTCGCAGAGTATGCCCGACTGATCGCGAAAAGAAGCGGCTTCACGGACGCAAGACAGGATGAGATCTATATGCTCGGCCTTCTCCATGACGTAGGCAAGATCGGTATTCCGGTAGGGCTTCTTAACAAGCCCGGCGTGCTTACAGATGAGGAATTCGCTCAGATAAAGAAGCACTCTGCCATGGGTGCCTCCATACTGAAGAATATAGCTAACAATCCGAAGTTTGAGCAATGCGCCATGTACCATCACGAGAGGTACGACGGCTCCGGCTATCCTTCAGGCCTTAAGGGGACAGAGATACCCGAAGAGGCAAGGATAATCGCGGTTGCCGATGCCTACGATGCTATGTCGAGTGACAGAAGTTACAGATCCCATCTTACACAGGATGAGATAAAAAACGAGCTCGAACTGGGAATGGGAACACAGTTCGATCCGAAGTTCGCAGGGGTTATGCTCGCGATCGTCGAGGAGGACACAAAATACACATATAGAGGGTGATCCGTATGAGCACAATTAAAGAAGACGATCTGTTCCAGTCATCGCATCTGACACTGCTTGTAAGCTATACGATCTTCGCTGCTATACTTGTCGTTGAATCCTTCCTTATGGGATGGGAGTTATGGGCGCTCCTGCTCGTCGCCGGCGGCATAGCTACTGCGTGGGTCCTTCACATCAGGCACAACACCCCGGCAAATGTCCGTATATGGGTCTATGCGGTCCTCATAATGGGTTGCTTTTTCTTCTACGGAATACACGAGACGAGCACATTTGACTTAGCCCTCGTTATGGGCGCCCTCATAATGCTCAACACGATGTCCGGCAAGAAAGCGCTCATCACACTCTGCCAGTTCACCTTCTACATTACGATGGGCTACTCGCTCATCAACATGATAAGGAACGGCACGGAATTTGATGTTCTTCTTATCACCCGCACTATCCTCCACTTTGCCATGGTCTACTTCATCGGCAGATTCGCAAAGGTCATCATCGACAAGTGGATGGAAGTCCTCAACACCTCGCAGAATGAGGTCGAACAGCTCACCGAAGCTACAGAGCACTTGAACGACTTCCTCGCAAATGTCTCACATGAGCTCAGAACACCTGTTAATGCCATCATCGGCCTTACGACTCTCTGCATTGATAAATCAAAACACAGAGAGATCGAGGGCGATCTTATCGCTGTAAGAGATGCAGGCCGCAAGGTCGCAGAGCAGATCGGCGATATCCTGGATTATTCCGAGATCGACCGTAAAAAGGCTGTCTGCAACAACGAAGACTACATGCTCTCTTCCGTTCTCCACGACCTGGTCAACGACGTAAAGCAGTATAAGTCCAGAAATGTCGAGCTCATCATCGACGTCGATCCTTCTATCCCTGCCGTCATGAATTCAGACGTTGCAAAGATCAAGAAAGTCCTAAAGGCCCTCATCACAAACGGCCTTAAATATACCCAGAAGGGCGGCGTTTACGTAAGGATCACCACAGTAAGCCATGAGTACGGCGTTAACCTCTGCATCGAAGTTACCGACACCGGCAAGGGCATGACAGAGTATGAACTCGAGAAGGTCTACGACAGCTTCTATCAGGCTGACTCCAGCCGTACCCGTCAGGGCGGCGGTCTTGGCTTGGGCCTTGCAATAGCATCAGGCTTCGTGGCACTTCTTGGCGGCTTCATGACGATCGAGAGCAAGCCTGATGTGGGCACCACCGTAAATGTCAGTATCCCTCAGAGAGTCGTCGATCCTTTGAGCTGCATGTCTGTTGCCGCACCCGAAAAGCTCTGCCTCGGCGCATTCCTCCATTTCGAGAAGTACGACCATCCGGCAGTCAGAGACTACTACAACTCGATGGTCTTAAATATCGTTAAGGGCCTCGGCATCCAGATGCACCGCGTTAATAATGCCGAGAACTTAAAGCTCCTTCACAGCAATGTTCATCTGACCCACCTCTTCATCGCTGAAGGCGAATACCTTGATAACATCGACCTTATTGAAGAGCTCGCAAAAGAGATGGTGGTCGCGGTAGTTGCAAACGAAGACATCGTATTGCCCAGGAATTCGCACGTTAAAATCCTCGAGAAGCCCTTCTACTGTTTCCCTGTCGTTTCAGTACTGAACTCCACGGTGGACAGCAAGGAAGAGCGCGTCAAGAAGCTCCGCTGTGAAGGCGTAAGAGCACTCGTTGTCGACGACGAATCAATGAACCTCGTCGTTGCAAAGAGCATCTTCAGCAGATACGGAATGAAGGTCACCACCGTCACATCCGGTCAGGAATCCATCGATATCTGCAGAAATACGGTTTTTGACATCATATTCATGGACCACATGATGAGCGGCATGGACGGCGTCGAGGCAATGAAGCGCATCAGAACCGACGTGTCCGGCTTAAACGGCTCTGTGCCGGTAATAGCACTCACCGCAAATGCAATGAGCTCTGCCAAGCAGATGTTCCTTGCTGAAGGCTTTGACGGCTTCGTCAGCAAGCCCGTCGAGATCATCGAACTCGAGCGCGTATTAAAGCAGGTCCTCCCCAAGTCGTTCATATCCTTTGTTGATGCGGACGGCGTTGAAGAGGAAGCCACAGAAGAACCGGAAGTGCCTGAGATCAGGCCTTATGGCGCGAAGGATTTCACTACAGAACTCCGGAAAAGCGGCATCGATACCGATGCGGGCCTTAAATACTGCGTCGGCGATAAGGACTTTTATAAGTCCCTTCTCATCCAGTTCGCTTCGGAAGCGCCCGACAAGATCGCTTCAATGAAGAATTACTACCAGATCCGCGACTGGCACAATTACGAGATCCTGGTCCACGCATTAAAGAGCACATCCAAGATGATCGGCGTAACCGGTCTTTCCGATAAGGCAAAGGCCCTGGAGAAGGCCGCCAAGGAGAATGAGCAGGGATTTATCCTCGCAAATCACGATACGATGATAAAAGACTACAGCAAGATCACCGCTGAAGTCAGGGACATGCTGATGTCGGAGGAAACCGGCAGCAAGGATGATGAAGTCCTTGTCTTCAATCCTGAGGAAAACGGAGGTGATAAGGTATGAAAGACATGCTCAGATATCTTTTCAAGCCTTCGAAAAATGACCGTGAAGCCATAAGATCCGCTTACTACGAATCGGTCCAGCCGACGCATGTTACGATGCTAATAACGCTCACGGCAGCGATTATCTTTATGGTCCTTACCTTTACCTGGCCGGAATATTTCGGAGGAACAACGGTGCTGTACCACCAGATATGCTATGCCTGGGTAATCACGATCGCCGTGGTCTGGCTTTTCGGAGCCCATTATGCGATGAAGGATTATTCATCGAGATACCGCACCATATTTGTTCTCAACCACTTCATGGGCGTGTCGCTCTACGGATGGGTAATCTCCCTCATGATCGTAAACTTCATGGCAAGAAACGCAGTAGATACCACGCTCTTCATGACCGTGGCCCTCGTAGTTCCTCTCTGCGTATATTTCAATCCGCTGGTATATTTCATTGTCGCTCTGTTCTCCAATATCGCGGTAATCTCATTCCTCTACTATGCGGTAGTAAAGGAAGCGATCGAGCCCAACCAGATGGCAAACTTCCTGATCTTCGCGGTTTTCCAGCTTGTAATGGGCGTCATCATGTCCTATACGAAGTTCAGGCTTAACGAGCAGCTCGTAACGGCTGAGAAGCAGCGTAAAGAGATCTACATGCTCAACAAGTCACAGAACAGCTTCTTCTCGAACATGAGCCACGAGATCAGAACACCTATCAACACGATCATCGGCTTAAATGAGATGATCCTCCGTGAGGACGTCAGCGAAGAAGTCGTCGAAGACGCCATAAACATCAAGGCTGCCGGCAAGCTCCTTCTCAACCTCATCAACGACATCCTCGATATGAGTAAGTTCCAGTCGGGCTCCATGCAGCTCCTCATCGAGCCTTACCACACGGGCGACATGCTCTCCGACATCGTCGGAATGCTCTGGATCAGGGCAAAAGATAAGAAGCTCGACTTCAATATCGACGTCTCCCCTGAGATCCCTGCCGAGCTCATCGGCGACGAGGTGAGGATCAAGCAGATACTTATAAACGTCATCAACAACGCGATCAAGTATACAAAGGAAGGTTCTGTCTCCCTTACTGTCCAGTGCGAGCGAAAAGACGACAAGACCTGCAACATGATCTACATGATCTCCGACACCGGTATCGGCATCAAGTCAGAAGACATCCCTTACCTCTTCTCTGCATTTAAGAGAGTCGATGAGACTTCCACAAAGCACATCGAAGGCACAGGCCTTGGCCTTTCCATCGTTAAGCAGCTCGTAGATCTCATGGGCGGCAAGATCACCGTCAACAGCGTCTACAAGAAGGGCTCGACATTCATCGTGGAGATCCCCCAGCGCATCGAGAGCGAAGGCTCTGTCGGCAAATACGATTTCTCCAAGGCAGGAAGCTCAGCCGGCCGCAAGAAGGAATATCTTCCCAAGTTTGAAGCGCCTGAGGCAAGGATCCTCGTTGTTGACGACAACGAAGCTAACCTCATGGTCGTAAGCAAGCTCTTAAGAGATACGAAGGTCCGTATCGACACCGCAACAAGCGGCGCCGACGCACTCAGAAAGACTCTTAACATCAAGTACAACGTCATCTTCATGGACCATCTCATGCCCGAGATGGACGGTGTCGAGTGCAGAAGAAGGATCAAGGAGCAGACCGGCGGAAGATGCCGTGAAGCAGCCATCGTTATCCTCACCGCAAACGCCGATGAAGAGAACCGCGCGCTCTACGCCCGTGAAGGCTTCGACGGTTATCTCGCAAAGCCTGTAAGCGGCGATGCGCTCGAAAATGAGCTCTACAACTTCCTTCCTAAGGAGATCGTCCACATCACAGGCAACAGAAGCGAGATCGCCCAGGAATCAATCTCCTGGATGAGCAGCTCACAGAAGCGTAAGAGCATCGTCATCACCACAGAGTCCGTCGCAGACCTCGCTCCCGAGATCATCGAGAAATACGGTATCGCGATCCTTCCTCACAAGGTGCGTACCGAAGAAGGTCTTTTCAAGGACGGCAAAGAGATCGAGACTCTTGGTGTCCTCAAATATATGGAAGATCCTAACCGCGTCGTTCTCCCTCACGGTCCTACCGTAAGAGAGGCCGAAGAGTTCTTCTCTATGCAGCTCGCTCATGCAAACAACGTTATCCATATCTCGATCTCTTCCAAGATCGAGCACAGCGGATACCAGCCGGCACTCGACGCTTCGAAGTCCTTCGATAATGTATTCGTAATTGATTCAGGACACTTGTCCAGCGGTCAGGGGCTCATGGCCGTCGTCGCCGCAAGAATGGCCGAGGAAGGCCTTACTGCAGAGCAGATCGTAAATGAGCTTGAGGTATACAAGAAGAAGATCCATTCGAGCTTCATCGTTGATAACCTCGACTTCCTTGCAAGATCAGGCCAGGTCGGAAACGGCACAGCCAATGTAGTTAAGTCCATAATGGGCCGTCCGGTACTGAAGCTCCACAAAGGCAAGATGGGTCTTGGCATGACATATTTCGGAACGAGGGAAAAGGCATGGAAGGCCTACATCAATTCCGTTCTGGCACATGCAGCAAACATCGATACAAGAATGCTCTTCATAACGTATGTCGGTCTTACAAAGCGTGAGACAGACTGGATCGCCGAGCAGGTCGAGAAATACGTTCATTTCGACGAAGTCTACTTCAAGCAGGCATCCCCTGCCATATCCGTTAACTGCGGCGCCGGTACATTCGGACTGCTTTATATGGAGAAGTAATTAATGTCAGTAGTCGAGATAAAATCGTTTGCCATTGACGTGGATGTGAAGAGGCTTAAGAGATTTCAGATCCGCAATATTCTTCTCGGATTCTTGCTGGCAGCAGCATTGATGGGACCGGTATTTGTTTTTCCTGACAATCCGGTTCTCTTCGTGCTTGTCCCATTCGGGATATTAGTGCTGTCGCTTTGGCTCTGGTCCATTCCTTCAGTATTTGTATTGCGGAATCCGTTAAAAAGAATCGAGATCTTCGCAGGCGAAGGAAAGGTAAGGATAAATGATGACTGCTACGACCTCAAAGAGAAAACTGTCTTTTTTGAAGTGGACAACGGTCTGTTCAAATGCCTTCCTTTCAGCTGCACAAAGCTCAAAGCAATGAACGATGAAAGGAAAACAATAAAGACTTACTATACAGGTTCAGGTACGAACAAATATGCAGTTGATCTCAGAAAAACCATCGCTGACAGTCTGATGGGGTTTGATCAGTTCTATAAGAACCGCCTTTCCGTAGAAAAAGTCAGTGATGAATATGCTGACGGATTCGGTGTTGTAAAGATCGAATTCCCTGCTGCAAGCATCAGAAAAGAGTTTTACAAGATCGGATCGCTCGTGACAGGTACCGGCGCAGTAGCCTTTGTGTATTCCTGTCTCCCGGAGAAGTTCCACGAAAATGAACCGGGCATACCGATTATGCTTGGTTACCTGCGTATCCTTTCATATCCGATAATGATTATGGGCGTGATCCTGTCTCTGGTCTTCTTGGCGAGTTACAGAAAACTGGCGCGCAAAATAGAGATTCGCGAGGGTTCGATCAAGATCAATGACGAGCACTTCTTAAAAGAGGACATCGCAAGTATCGCCATGATTGGCGATAATAATAACCCGGATTACACCGGCGAAGGCGAGGCCTGGCTCATTCTCATAACACGTAAGGAGAACCGCCGTTTTTATCTTGGTCAGGCGCGGAACACCAAGTGTTTTGAACCCAGAGTAAAGCTTCACAACGCGCTTAACCGCTTTTTCAGACAAAACAATTAATGGGGATATAAAATGACAGAGATCAACTACACATTAGCTCACAGATTCAGCAACAACCACATGGAGACCTTAAAGAAAGATAAGGTCTGCGGTTGTTTCTATTGCTTAAAGATCTACTCTCCTTCCAAGATCAAAAGGTGGATAATTTCCGATAATGCCTGCGACGAACACGGGACCGCGATCTGTCCCTATTGCGACATCGATTCAGTAATCGGTGAGAGCTCAGGATTTCCGATCACAAAGGAATTCTTGACAGAGATGAATAAAAGGTGGTTTTGACCTTCTTTTACAGCTGTTAAAACGCAGTTTTTGTATCTGAAACGGGTATTTTTCGAGGTTTCAGATACACCTGAGTTTTTGATACATGGGCATAACTCCGCGTGTGCAATTGTTGGCCCCAAAAAAGTCCGAGGATTGCACAAAATCGGATTTTTATGCAATTGTTGCCCCTTTTTTAAGGCGACAATTGCACGGCTGTCTTTTGAGGCTGAAGCGGTGTGTAATTTTCCTTATAAAAAACGTCGAAAATTACACAAAATTGCATTTTTGTGTAATTTTTGAAGATTTTTAAGCCGAAAATTATACACCGGGCTTAAAGGGCCGGCGCGAAAAAAGGCCGCCTCACATTGAGACGGCCTCTGATCATTTGAAGTTATTTCAGATATCAGTAATTCTCTGCGTTTACTTCGAAGTAGCTCTGAGGATGAGCGCATACAGGGCACATTTCGGGTGCCTTTGTGCCGACTACGATGTGGCCGCAGTTTCTGCACTCCCAAACCTTAACTTCGCTTTTTGCGAAAACTTCCTGAGCCTCAACGTTCTTAAGCAGAGCTCTGTATCTCTCTTCGTGATGCTTCTCGATAGCGCCGACCATTCTGAACTTAGCTGCGAGTGCCGGGAAGCCCTCTGCTTCAGCTGTCTTAGCGAAATCTTCGTACATGTCTGTCCACTCGTAGTTCTCGCCGTCAGCAGCTGCTGCAAGGTTCTCAGCTGTTGTGCCGATGCCCTCGAGCTCCTTGAACCACATCTTAGCGTGCTCTTTCTCGTTGTCAGCAGTCTTGAGGAAGAGAGCTGCGATCTGCTCGTAGCCTTCCTTCTTAGCCTTGGATGCGAAATAGGTGTACTTGTTTCTTGCCTGTGATTCGCCTGCGAAAGCAGCCTGAAGATTCTTCTCAGTCTGTGTACCTGCGTACTTGTTTGCCATTTTTGATTCCTCCTGTTTATTGGTTATTGTTATTTCTTTTGTTTCTTCTTTTACGGGAGCTGCGGGAGCTGCGGGAGCGCCGTTATCCAAGGGGATAAAGTAGCTCGCGTCATGCTTGCACCACGGGCAGATAAAGTCTGAAGGAAGCGTATCGCCTTCGTAGATATATCCGCAGACAGTGCAGATAAAGCCCTTCTTAGGTGCCTCATCAGCCTTGGGAGCGCCCGGCTTCTGCTTGATATTCTTCTGGTAGAAAGCATATGTGACTGAAGGGTCGTCCGATAAGACTTCGCCGTCGGTAACGTCTGCAAGGAATAATGTGTGAGTGCCTAGGTCAGTCTCGCTTACGACCTTTGCGGAAAGATAAGCATTCGTCTCTTGGGCGATATACGCGATACCGTTTGCTGCGCGCGAAAATTCGATCGATTCGAACTTGTCGATATCCTTGCCGCTCTGGAAACCGAAATGCTTATAAGTCTCAAACTTTGAGCCCTCAGTTAAGATCGACACGTTGAATTCGCCGGTCTTGTGGATCATGTCATGCGTGAAGTTAAGCTTGTTGACTGCAACTGAGATCCTGTTAGGTTCTGTAGTGACCTGAATGACTGTGTTAACGATACAACCGTTGTCTTTAGCGCCGTCCCTGGCAGTCAGGACAAAGAGACCGTAAGACAGGTTATACATGGCTTTACTGTTCATGCTGTTCCCCTTTCTCTTTTTGTAGCGCCTCTTGCCTGAAAGGCATAGTCATATTATAGGGGAATCCAATAGGTTTTTGGGAAAATAATTAATGAATTTTTGATTATTCTAAAAAGGAATAAAAAATCCCGCCTTTAAGCAACAAAGACGGGATATAAAGATAATCTAATTCTGTTTTACTCGGTCCTCAAAGCGGTTACAGGGTCCTGCCTCGACGCTGTCTTTGACGGGATGAGACCGCCGATCAGGGTCAGCACGACGCTCAAGAGAACCAGTATGACCGCAGCGGCCCACGGCATGGCGGCGCTTACTTCGTTGGACTCGGCAAGCTTATGGATCAGTGAGTTGATCGGGATAAGCGAGAACAACGAGATGCCGACGCCGAAAAGTCCTGCAAGGAAGCCCGTGATCATGGTCTCTGCGTTGAAAACATCCGCAACGTTGCGCTTTGAAGCGCCCATGGCACGGAGGATACCGATCTCCTTGCGGCGCTCTAACACGCTGATATATGTGATGACGCCGATCATGATCGATGATACGACGAGCGATATCGCGACGAATGCGATGAGAACGTAAGAGATCGTGTTGATGATCTTCGTTACGGACTTCATGAGAGCGCCTACGATGTCGGTATAAGTGATGCTCTTGTCATCCTCGCCCTTTTCTTCGACCATCTTGTTATAGCCCTTGATGATCTCCGTGATCTGGTCCTTGGATTCAAAATCCTTAGGGAAGATCGTGATCGACTGGAGGTCTTCGACGTCACAGTAACCGAAGTCGGAGAGATTGCCTTCTGCAGAGGCAATGCTGCCGCCCATAAGTTCGCTCATGAAGGACTTCATTTCGTCCTCGCCCATGTTGAACTGGAAGGCCTTGGCAAATGCATCCTGGTCAACGGACAAAGCGCTTCCGAAGTCTGAGAATGTATCTTTCAAAGCCTTTGTCATGTTGGATGCAAGGCGCTCTACGACCATCTTGATAGCCTTTTCGATACCTTTGGCGAGCTGGCCAGCCATCTTGAAAGTCATGCCGTTAACGTTCTTGGCAACGGTCTTTGTGATCTCTTCGATGTTAACGGAGCCAGTGATGGTCTCTGTAATTATCTTCTTAGCCCTGTCGGAGCCCAGATACTTCTTAAGTGAACCCTCAAGGGCCTTCGGATCAGGGAGATTATTCTCTGAAGCGTGCTCGCTGTAAGCGTCAAGAAGGGCCTGTGCAACGCCCTGTGCCTGCTTGGGCGTGATCTTCACCTTGTCGGTGATCTCTTTGGAGATCATGGCAGACTGCTCGTCCAGGATCTTCTTGCCCTCAGCGCTCGAAAGATACGTGCGGTAGTATTCCGGATACTTGGTCTGGTCTGAAAGATCCATGCCGTTAGCAAGCGCATATTCGGCAAAGCCGTCGGTAATCGCGGTCAGCGCCTTGTTTGCGAGCTGGGGATCGATATCCGCGATGCCGCTGTCCTTGATCAGCTTGATTAACTGCTGTCTTAAGACTGCGCCGCCTTCGGATGAGGATATGAATGCAGCCATCGCATCGGGAAGCTTTGCATAATCCGTGGACGGATCGTCCTTTGCATAATCCATATAATCGTTGAAGATATCGCCCATGCCCTTCAGGAGTTTCTCGGAATTGACCTTGAAATCAACGCCTTTGAGAATGCTCTTTAACTGGTCTTCGGAAAGACTCGGCATGGAACCCTTTAATGCGCCGGCAAAATCGATGCCGCTCATGTCGCCGAAAGCATCCTTATCGAACTTGAGCTTGTCCTCGTCGAACTTGAATGCATCTCTGATTGCATCTTCATCGATCGAGAAAAGGTCATCCATCTTAAAATCGGATTCCTGCTCGTCGAATCTCTCGCCTGTGAGGACGTTTACTTCGCGGTTGGCAAGCTGCTTTTTTACGATAGCTGCATCTTCAGCCTTCGCTCTTAATTCTTCTTTAAGATCCTTACCATAGTAGATGCCTGAATTGAGCATCAGGATATCCTGGTTTTCCTTAGGCTGGATGATGCCGACGATCTTAAGGTCCTCGCTCTTCTTGAGGAGGCTCCGCATATAGTCGTTGCTGTTCCTCATGTCGGTGTAGACCTTCTGCTTTTCGTCGTATTTATAGAACTCATAAGCGGGAACGACTTTGAAAGTCTTGCCCATGAAGTCCTCGTAATGCCATGTGTAGTGTTCCTGGTTGGATACGACTTCGATGCCGTTCGAGAAATCCCTGACCATCTTGTCGAGTTCTGCCGTATCTCTTAAGCCAAAGGCATAGATGATGTAGTCGGACACAGCGCCGTTCGAAGTCAGTACGAGGACTGCCTCGTTTGAATTCTGGGGCCATCTGCCTGCTTTGACATTGTACTGGTTGATGTAGAGTGACTCATTCTCGGGCATCTCGAAAAAGACGTTCATGCTGTACGCCGAAGTGAATACGGATGATGAACTGAGTCCCATCGAAGCGAAATCGTTGTTCGGGTTGATCTGTCTGAACTCACCGTTTTTCTCAAAGCGGAAGATCTGCGGTTCGATGCTGTAGGAGTACTCGATGCCGTTTGTAAGGTCGTAGATCTCTTTTTTATCGTTGTCGAAATAAGTCCTTAAAGAGATGAGGTCATTGGTCCTTACAGTCGAGAGGATCTGGCTGACGGAAGGGACTTCCGTGACTTCGCCTTCCTTCGCGGGCTCCCATGTCTCCGTGGATACCATCATCATGGACATAAAGGATATCGAAGATCTCTCGATCGACAGCGGATACTGCGACAGGGTCTGCGCCTCTATCCTGTCGATATAAGTATTAATACCATTGGAAAGAGATAAGATCAGCGCGATGCCGATGATGCCGATAGAACCTGCGAAAGCGACAAGGATCGTCCTCGTCTTCTTGGTCCAGAGGTTATTGAAGCTCAGTGCGAGAGCCGTCAAAAAGCTCATCGAAGCCTTGCCCAGGTTCTTGTGAACGGGCTTTAACGCATCTGCTTTGAGTTCAGGCTCGAACGGATCGCTGTCGGCGGTGATCTTACCGTCTTTGAGCTTAACTATTCTTGTAGCGTATTCTTCAGCGAGCTCGGGGTTGTGCGTGACCATGACGACCAGGCGGTCTTTTGCAACCTCTTTAAGGAGGTCCATGACCTGGATGCTGGTCTCTGTATCAAGCGCGCCCGTAGGCTCGTCCGCAAGAAGGATGTCCGGGTCGTTTACGAGAGCTCTCGCGATGGCGACTCTCTGCATCTGTCCGCCTGACATCTGGTTCGGCTTCTTGTGAGCCTGCTCTCTCAGACCGACCTTGTCCAGAGCGTCCAGAGCCCTCTGCTTTCTCTCCTTGCCGGAGATTCCCGAGATCGTAAGTGCGAGCTCGACATTCGAGAGGACTGTCTGGTGCGGGATCAGGTTATAGCTCTGGAATACGAAGCCGATCGTGTGGTTTCTGTATGAATCCCAGTCCCTGTCCTTGTAACGCTTGGTTGAAACGCCGTTGATTACGAGGTCTCCGTTATCGTAACGGTCCAGACCTCCGATGATGTTGAGAAGCGTCGTTTTTCCGGAACCCGAAGGGCCCAGAATAGCCACGAATTCATTGTCTCTGAGGTTCAGAGACACTCCGTCCAATGCCTTTTGTACGAGGCTTCCAGTTTTGTACTCTTTGTGTATATCCCTTATTTGAAGCATGCCGAAATTCTAACACGCGCCACATGAACTTTCTTTACAAAATCTGTGAATTATTCGGAAAATCCTAGTTAATTCTCCGGATTCTGCCATCTTTTCCACGCAGCGCGAAAACCCCTTATTCCTTTATTTCCGTGTTGCTTTATTTGTTATAAAACGCCCTTATTGAGGGAGTTTTGAGTATAACCACTGTACCTTTTCCGGGAATCCTTCCTTGCTCATCTTGGAGAACTGCTGGAACTGGATCTTCTTGATGCCCCTGAGATAAGGCTTGATCGCTTTTGCCAGTCCCTGGCACTCTGACTGGAACGGTCCGTCGGGACAGTCCATGATGCAGAGATATGACTTGTCGTTCTTATTTTCGACAGGTGTGATGACAAGGATAAGAACCTTAGCGATGGCTGAATGAGCACCGCAGTACTTCTTTACCGCATTCTCGATAGCAGCGAACTCAGGCGTGTCAGTAGGATTGTTGATCATGATCTTCTGCATGCCCGGGATCTCAGGACCGCCGTTTGCAATGAAGTTATCGAGTGATGTGTTGCCTGTGCCGCCCAGAGCAAGAGAAGCATTGTCCCCTGCGCCTGCGCCGAATCTGTTGCGGAAGATCTCCGTTGTGACCATCTTATCGATGAGGTCCTTCGGGATAGTGATCGTAACAGGTCCGCCCGGATTTACGATGAAGCCGTCGTGATTGGGATCTCTTGCAACAGCTGCGACCTGTGCAAAGCTCAAAGCCATGCGCTGGTCAGGGCCGCCCTGCTTCGCAAAGCCGTTCCTGATTGCCTTCATGCAGAGTCTGTTGTCCGTGAAAACAGGAAGGAAAGACTTATTCGGTGTGTTCTTGGGACTTACGCCGATGAAGCCTACAGAGCTCTTGCCGTTCCTTGCAGGACCGATCTTGGCGGGAGTTACGAACTCGGATGTCATGATCGAATCCATGACATAGGAGAAATACATATCTTCACCGCTGAACTTGCCGTATTCGCAGATAAGTGCGATGGTTCTCGGGTTGCCTGCGCTTGCAAGTCCTTTGCAGGCAGGATCTTTGGTATCTTCGATACCGAAAGCGTCCGTAAGAACGGCAAATCTGTCGACGGGCCTTGATGCATCGGCATCAGGATCTGCCGGGAGCGGGATCTCGCCTCTTGTGATCTCGATCTCAGCTCTGGCGTTGGAGATCTCATCTACGAATTCCCTGTTATCGCTTCTGATCTTCTCGATCTTTACCTTGTATCTGCCGCCCTCGCCCTGGTAAATGAAGACATCGCTTCCGGCCTTGACCGTACCTCTTACATTACCTCTGACGATGATATTGCCTTCCTTCTCCGGAATGGAGCCGTAAGGGATCTCATCGCAGAGCATGTAGAATGTCATGCCCTTGGGGATAACGTCACCGTTGACGATCCTCTCGGCAGCCTGGCTTGCCTGCTCTTCCTTGAAGAGTTCCTCCTTGGAAGCAGCTGCCTGAGCCTGCTGTCTTTCTTCGGCCCTGGCTATCTTCTCCTGTTTATCTTCCTCGCGTGCCGCAAGGATTATCTTCATCTCATCAGAGACGGAATTATTTGTCTTGTTCTCAGCAGGTGCTTTATTCTGCTCTTTTTTCTTTCCGAAAAGTCCCATAACCACTGGAGCTCCCTTTTATATTTTTAACTAATGGATTATATCATATCCCGTATACCGTCGGGAGTTTGCTTCATGCTATAATGAAAAAGATTTCCTTAAAGCAGGGGGCGGATTAATGGCTTATTGCGCTAAATGCGGCTATGAGATTACAGAAGAAGACGCATTCTGCCCGAAGTGCGGAACCAAAAATGCGGTCATCACTGCAGATACGGATGCATCTTATCCCCTGACAAAGGAAGAAAGCATAATACTTGCCGGTAGACTCATTACAGATTACAAAACTCTCGAAAGGACAGAAAAAGAGCTCGAAGACGTCAAAGCGCGCCTCAGTCTTCCTGCAGATAGCGCTCCTAAGCAGTACGCTGCTTTTAAGTATTTCTGGCCGTTTCTCATCTATGCGTCAATCGCGACCTCCCTTTTAAGATTTGTATCCAGGCTGTTTGTGAATTCATCTGCTGAAGCGGGAATATTCTTCTTAGTCCTCTCACTCATCGCCATTCCCATTATCCTCATAATTGGCGGTGTCAGGGCTGTCCGCTTAAGAAATGAGAATAACAAAATCGCGATCGAGACTCTGAATAAAAGAAGAGAACAGCAGGAGTTCGATAAGAAGAATCTTGATATGCTCACGAGGAAAAGACAGAACTTACTGGACAGGATGAATGTGGATAATTCAATGATCCCGATCAGATTAAGAAACAGTGAAGCTATGTCCAAGTTAAAGACACTTCTGCTTTCAGGCAAGGCTGAAAACTTTGAAGAAGCACTCAATTTACTAAGATAATAAAGGTAACACTATGGTTGAATTCGACAGACAGGACATTCTGGACAAGGCCGCAGAGGCTTACGATCACGCTGAATCCACGATAAGAGCGATGGACAGCGTTTTCCAGAACGTCACAGGAAGCAGATACGATGCGGAACTGACGCTTGCGCAGTTCGACATGATCTTGCAGGGCGTCCTTCTGACGGTCGCTCTGGCTGACGGCGTTTTCTCGCCTCTGGAACAGGACTTCGTAAGGCAGTTCGCCATGCACGGCGACCTTCTGGAATATATCAAAAACGATTCAAACAGCTCCGTGGAACTCACCTGGGACCTCATCGCGGAACTCCCTGAAGACGTTGCAGCAGGACTTGTCCAGATCCTTCCCAAGGTTTTGGACGACCAGTGCGAGAGCTTCATCTATCCTCTTGCCGCAGTCGATTTCACATACAGCCAGGTCGGCAACGTAATCACATCTCCCGGCGAATTTCTTAAGTCCATCGAGGCCGACATGATAAGGATCGCAGGACTTCTTGCTTTCGTTGATTCAGAGGGAACAGACGAGGAGATCAATGCCGCAGTCGCCATGATCTACGAGCTCGAAGGCAAGCACTGGAGAGACATATTGTCAGGAAGGTCATTAGGCCCCGGCACGCAGCCTGGCCTCGAATCAGGTTTTGATCCTGAAGCAGGATCTGACGGGGATATCAGCCTCTGATCATGCTCTCCCAGGGCGCCCTGTACTGAACAAACGGGCCGTAGAACAGGATCAACAGCAAAACGGATACGATAATGAGGCACTTAAGGCAGACTGATGCTGCCTTTGCTGTTCTGCCGTCTTCCTGCATTATGCTTCCGCCCGCAAATGCGGCAGGAACAAGCACCGGAGCAATGTATCTGAATGCTTCCGTGCAGACCACAGGGTGCTTAAAGCAGAAGGCAATCTCGGAGATCACAAGAACCGCCGTAAGTATCCAGAGAGATAAGGTCTCCGCGTTATCAAGGATCTTCCTGTCAGCTTTTTTCAATCTTTGGGCAGCACCTGCTACGGCGCAGAAAAGAATTGCGATTATAAGCGCTGCCGATACGGCAACCATTGCAAGGCCGGTGCCCTTAAGATAGCTGTTTTCGAAGGTCCTGTTATCGAAAAGCCCTGACTTTATAAGTCCCAGGAGAATGTTGAAATCATTATGTTCCACGCCCTGCTGAATAAACGGAGTGCTTAATATCTCCTTTGACGGGAGCAGCAGTCTTTGCAGGGGCGAATACATCCAGACGTCCATATTGGCGGATGAATCTATCTCATAGACATAAGTCAGCGGCACGTTGTACTGGATGAGGTTTCGTAGAGGAAACCACAAGCCCAGCGGAAATACGACAAGCGCAAATGCCGCAAGCTGCTTTATAAGTCCTGCTGCCTTCTTCTTTCCGTTCTTTATCAGTCTTGCAATGAAGATCCATGCTATGGGGAACGCCACAAAGCCCATCGAGAGCTTGGTCATCATGGCGCATCCGATGCTTATCGCAAGGAGCAGGACCGTCGTAAGTTCGGGCTTGTTATACCATCTGAATGCAAGGAATACCGAGCAGACGAACAGCATGAGCGCGAGCGCATCATTATTCACCTGGATTGCAAGGAATATCATCTGCGGACAGAAGACTATTAGCATCAGCGAAAATGCCAGCGCCCTGCCCTCTATCTTCAGCTGTTCGAGTATCTTTTTGGAGAACAGTACAAGGTATGACGTCCAGAGCATCGGGAGCATCTTAAGGCCGTTGATATCAGATGCGAACCTCACCGGAAGAACGTTCTGAAGCCTGAAAAACAGCGCGCTCACAAGGTAATGAAGCGGCGGATGGTAGAACTGTCCGTAGTCCCTGACATCGACATCAGGAATGGTGAAGTTGTTGTAGATATAAAGGATATACGTGTCGTGGAATCCTGCCTGGTCCGGTGAGAAATTCGATACGTCGTGCTGCCAGTGATTAAGAGGCGTGAAAAGGACCATCACTGACCTCAGGATAAAGCCTGCCGCGAGCAACGCAGTGATAAGATCTTTTGAAGTGAACTTGCGGCCGGTGGCAAGAACTGCCGCCGACACTATAACCGTGCCAAGACCCGCCCAGAAGAGCACGCTTTCCATGATTTCCAGACACGGCAAGGTCTTCCTTCCCGCAGCGTCGAACGAGAGCTTGAAAACGAGCATATACAGGGCAAATGCGGGGATTGCTGACAGAAGTGAGAAGAAGCGTTTTTTGGTGCTAACAAATGCCGAAGTGACATAGAATGCGCACGCTGCGGTAAGCAGTGCCATGAGGGCTGCCAGATGCGCTTCCCTCATGTTTATGGCGTGCATTCCGGTGATCAGGTAGAGCGCAAAGACCGCTATGGTGCATACGCCGAAGCCCTGCGCCAGTTCACGGAAATCCCTGCCTGACCCGGTTTTCGCTACCATGTGACATCAACCACGGTGACTTCACCTTTGACATATGTCCAAAGGATCGTATAGAAGATTATCGACAGAATGAAAAATGCCGCGGCAAGCACGCCCGTGATCTTCGTGATGAGATCTTTGTTGCTGCCCTTGAGCTTGATCCCGCTTATCCTTGCAAAGAACACCGCACCGCAGAGCGCGAGCGTCATGGTGAATCTGAAATGTATCGAGCAGATATGCGGATATTTAAACGCAAACATTGTGAGCGATACGACCTGCGTCACGCCCATTATCACCATAGAGATGTCTTCCCAGAAGGAATCCCTCTTCTTAAGTGTCAGAACCGTGTAGATCATGCCGGCGATGGTAACTGCGATCACCGCCAGGAAAAGAAGCAGGAGGATGTAACCTGTAATGCTCATCGTGAAATCATCCCTGCAGTTCTCTTCGCCGAACAGGGCCGTCTTGATCAGCGTAATGTAGATGTTGTAATCCTGCTGGCCGTCAGAGCCGAGATTGATGTAATAGTCCTCTATGGGGAACCCGTAAAAACCGAACATCCTCTGCACCGGCGTGTACCTGCTGACATCCTGATAGACGTTATCCGACAGCAGCACGTAGGTGATCGGAACCTTGTAATTGATAAAGTTCCTGATCTCAAACCAGAGTCCCAGCGGAACACAGATCACGCCGAAAACAACGAGATTTAAGAACGACTTGAGGCCTTCTTTCCTGCCCTTGATGTCCTTAATGAGCTTCACGATAAAGAGGAAACCCAACGAGAACGCGATAAGACCGACCGCAAGCTTTGTCATCATGCCAAAACCCGTCGCCAGCGCCGACAGCACGATGTTCTTAATCCCGCCTTCCTTAAACCATTTAAGGCCGAAATAGATGGCCGTAAACATAAGCAGGACAGACAGGATGTCGTTATTTACCGAGCCCGACAGGAGCGTTAAGATCGGCGCAGCCGAGATCAACGCCGCAACAACAGGGCAGGTTTCCCTGCTGATGCCGATGAGCTTAATGTCCTTATAGAGCATTATCACCGCGAAGTTCGCCCACAGAAGCGATAACGCCTGGAGCGCCTCGTAATTATGCGTTCCCTTCGGCAGGAAAAGCTCGTAGATCTTGAGGAACGCCGCACAGACAATGTGATGTAACGGCGGGTGGTAGTACTCGCCCATCTTGCTGACATCGCCCGCCGGCAGAGCCAGATGGTCTCTTATGTAAAGAATGTATCCCGAGTGGAAAAAGTTGTAATTGCCCTCTTCAAAAACGCCGGCATCGTTCTGCCTCGTCGCGATATCCGTATAAAGCACATAACCGAGCCTCAAAACAAAGCCCATCGCAAAGATCAGGACGATCAAAGCCTCTTGCGTAAGTCTCTTTGTCTGTTTCAGGTAAATACCGTAGCCAATGATCAGGACATATCCGCAGACCTGGATAATGCAAGCCGCCGCGCCGCTATTAAGCTGCATGCCGGTCGCAATGAGCACGACCAGAACGAGAAATGCCGTTATCAGGAACGGGTGCTTGTACAAAACTCCGGTGATCTTATCCTGTTTGAGACTTGGATTATTCGGCATAAGCGGCCTTAGGCGTCAAATAACTGAGGACATAATACTCTGCATTCATATAATCGATCTTGTACCAGTTGCCGCCCACCGCAAGGACCTTCACGGTCTCGCCCTCTTTGAGGTTGACCTTGTTTCCGCTGCTCTGGACATCGGGAAGACTGAACGCCACGGTATTCATCGTCGCAACATAAGTGTCTTCGCCACCCTCGACCGGCTTAAAGAATCTTATAGCCTGTGTATCCTTCGGAGGATTGTAATCCAATCCGTTCTGAGGCGCCTTCGCCTGCTCAATATCTGAACTCTTAACGTAATATCTCGAGCCGCCAAACTCTATCGCAGCCCACCCGTCTCTCGAAAAGCCCAGCACGCGGAAAGACACGGAATCCATAAGCGCCGGCCTGTCCTCGTCAGTCTCCTTGGGCTCCGCATAAAGCTTGAGACTACCCTCTTTAGCCTTAAAGAAGTCCTCGCCCTGCTTCGTGACCAGGAATACCGTGATATCGTCATGGATGCTGATAGTCGGCAGCGGCTCTTCATTCTCAGAAGCAGAAGGATCAGTCGGATCGCCGTTCTCATCCGGGTCAGTTTCCTTGATCTCAACTTCGATAAGCACCGTTCCGTCGCTCACATCAGCAGAGCCGTTGGTATTATCCGTCGACTGCGCACTGTTTAAATAACTTGTGATCCTGAAAGTCGCAAAAGCGATAACGCAAAGAAGCACAACTACAACTCCTGCAATGAGGAATTCGTATCTGGTCTTAATATCGGGTCCGTTCCCGTTGTTTAAATCTTCTCTATTCTCAGTCATAACAACCCATATCCTGGAGCTTCCTCCCAAGTCCATTCGAACTTGCCCTTCCGAAGAAAGCCCTCATTACTATTTAATAATAATATTGAAAAGGTGTGTTTTCAAGTTACGAACTCTTGACAAAAATGGTCAAAGCCCCTCGAAAAGCCTTGCCTTATGCCCTTCTTCCCCTTGCCGCTCGGGCGTTTTGCTCCCAAACGCCCCGCCCGCACACTAACCGATTTTGCCTTAATTTCGTGTCGGTTTTTTGTCGTTTTTTCAGCGCTTTTTGATTAAAACTGTCCCAAAAACTGTAACATCCTGTCGGTTTCACCGCGTTTTCAGACATACCTTGTAAGTATCCTGTCGATTTTCCTGTAGACATTGTCGGCCCGATTCGGGCCTTGACCTCCGAATCAAAGTAATTGTTCACTATCCACCATACTGCCTGCGGGACTACCTGCCTGACAGCTTCCATTGCTGCCTGGACAGGAGAACCGGGCGGCAAAGCCGGATGCGTTTCCGACAAGATTGTCGACAAGGGAACCGACAAATCGACAAGGAACCTGCAAATTGTCGTCAAGCTCCTTTTAGAACCGACAAGGCAGCCGACAAAAGCAGACAAAAAACCGACACGATATTATGGTTTGGGGAGCACAAATTTTTGCATCTTGGCCGGGCTCTGGGAGCGGGAGTGGCCCATCACAGCCGGGGCCGCTGGGCGGAGCCAAGGCCGCAAAGCCTTTATACGCAAGTTGCACGATATCGTGTTATAATTTTTTTACAATTGGATGAGTGGAGGGTTTTCCATGGGAAAGGATAAGAAAGTACTGATTATCGGCGGTTCAGTCGGTGCGGCGGCGCTTCTTGCGCTGATCATTGTTTCCGTTGTTCTTTCGAACACACCGAAGGCGCTGATCGTAAGGGCTGCGGCCAATACGATTGCGGATGCCAAGAGGATCGAGGCTGTTGCGGTTGCTGATGACGTTGCTAACGGCGGTTCGATCGCTGTTTCGGCGAATCTCGACAAGGTTGCAAAAGACGATCTGACGGTTCAGGCAAAACTCTATACTGACGCCAAGAGACTTAAGGGCGCTTTCGAGATGACCGCTCTTGACGAGAAGACCAAGGTGCTTCAGGCCAGGTTGCTTTACAATCAGGACAAGATCGCATTCAATGCGTCACCGCTCGTTGACGGTACTTACGGTGTAAACCTCAGAAAGCTCGCCAAAAACCTCCCGGGTTCTATTTTCGATCCGGACGAGGATTCAAAGTTTAAGCTTACTGAAGAACAGTACGACTATTTCATGAACATGAAGGATACTGTCAAAAACGACAAGAACCTTCAGCGTGATATCGAGAATATGTCCGCAAAATACAGACAGATCTTCATCGAGAAGCTCATCAAGTATTCTGAGGTCAAGACATCAAGCAAGACAATTACTATCGGCGGCGACAAGATCCCCTGCAGACTCATTACTGCTTCTGTTGACGAGGACGCGCTCGCCAAGATCATTGAGGATGTCGTCGATTATGCAAATGGCGACGAGTCGCTTGAGAAGCTCCTTCTCCGCGTTGCTTCAAACGGCGCTTACAGGGACGATCCGGATGAGTATGTAGACAAGTTTTTCGATCAGCTGGACGACATCGAAGATTCGGTCGGCAAGCTTGAGGATACCGGCATTGAGATCAATTTCGACTTCTACATCACAAAATCAGGCAGAAGACTCGCGCAGCTCGATATTGATGCTGAGGTCGGCCCTAAGGAGTACGAGGCTTCCCTGGTTCTCGGCAAGAACGTTGCCAAGTCCAAGGAGATCAGCTTCGAATACGAGGAGAAGAACGGCTCCGGCTACTCCATCGAGTACAAGGTCAAGGAAGACAGCTCCAAGCTCTATCAGGCTGAGATCGAGATCGAGGAGACAAGGGTAAGAAGATCAAAGACCACCACAAAGGGATCCAAGATCAAGATCGAATGGGACAAGAGAAACGGCGACTTCCAGCTCAAGTCAAAGGACCAGAAGGACAGGGAGTCCTCCATCAAGGGTATTCTCAATAAGAAGGGCGACAGGTACATCTTCCTGCTTGAGAAGCTCACTTCAAGGGGCAAGGCAGTCTCGACTGTTAAGTCACTCGAACTGACGATCACGGTCGACAGACACGACCCGACACCTAATGTTCCGGGCAATTTCACGGAGATCACGAAGATGGATGAGCGCGATTACAAGCGCCTCTCGAAGGATTTCAAGGACGGCATCGAGGACCTCAGGAAAGAGTATTTCAAGTAAGGCAGAAGCCAAAAAAGTCAGAAAAATGAAATTTTAATGAACTAAAGCCCCGCTCTTTTAATCGGCGGGGCTTTGTTTTATACTTTGAAAGTTAGAGTGTTTTTATCTCAAACAATCCTAGTCATTAAGAGGTATGCAAATGAAGAAAGTTCTGGTATGCAAGGAAAGTCTGCCTGCCGAGACCCGAGTTGCCGTTATCCCCGATGACATTAAGAAGCTCACTGGAATGGGCTTTGAGTTCACGGTCGTAAGCGGAGCTGGTCTAAAGAGCGGCTTTAAAGATGCGGATTACGAACAAGCCGGCGCCAAGATCATCAATGACGAGAAAGATGGTCTCAAGGACGCTGAAATTGTTGTCAGGATCCTCAAGCCCGATTCTGCTGACGGAATGAACCCTGATACGGTTCACATCAGCTTCTTAGATCCTTTCAATGAGAAGGAACTTCTCAATGGTTTTGCCAAGAACAACATTCAGGCAGTATCCCTCGAGATGATCCCCAGAACGA
>JAEEGK010003832.1_pt1 | contig 37224 bp, 32 predicted proteins | sample 8958771 | NCBI WGS metagenome assembly JAEEGK01 (sample SAMN16246547, study PRJNA631951) | gut metagenome | biome: gut microbiome; feature: rumen; material: SC-attached | host: Bos | place: Iran: Karaj | collected 2018-10
CCTTGATCAGGGTCTCGAGGAACTTGATCGTGGTGATGTTCTTCTTGGTGGACGGATACATCTTCGCGAGATCGTCCGCCGTGACCTTGCCGGTCGGCTTGTACCACTTGAACTGCTTATAATACTTATAATAGTTGCTCGAATCGCTGAACTTGTGTCCGCCGCGGGCAAACATTTCGTTGCGCGCGTAGCCCAAAAGCTTCAGAAGCGTCATTTCGTCGGTCGCCGGAATGTCCCAAAGCTCGTCGTAGGAGAGCGTCTCCTTCAGGCTCTTTTCCATCACAAGACCGTCCTTGTCAAACGGGCTCTTGTTCTTGTTCTCCGGGAAGACCATGCTGCCGCCCGTGAGCGTGTAGACCTGATAGTCCTTCAGATCCGCCGTGCTCTGCGCGCTCTTGCGGTCCTTTTCGACAGTCAGCTTCACGTCGTTTGCCGAATAACCGGTCTCCAGCTCCAGATCGAATACGTCCGCGACCAGGTATTCCGCGCCTTTTGAGAGCGTGATCTTATACACGATGCGGAACACGTTTCCATGCAGCGCCTCGTCATTGCCGACCGCGAAGTAATTGTACATGACCTCGCTCGCTTCGATCTGCGTGCCGTATTTCTGCTCCTTTGCGGATCGGATCGCCTTTCGGACCTCAGTCTGATCGAAGCCCAGAAGCGACGTGATCGCATCCGCATTGCGCGCAGGCTGCTCCGACGCGGGCGTATCTGTTTCGGGCGCGGGTGTTTCCGGCGCAGGCGTATCCCCCGCGGGCGTCTCCGGTGCATTCGGATCGGGCGTTTCCGGCACAGGCGTCTCCGGCGCTGCCGTAACGGGCGGTTCGAGCGGCGTCACCGCGCCGAGATGCGCTTCCATCTCCGCGTCGGTCCACGTCCACTGCGTATGCGTGATGCGGATCCCCGCCGTCAGCAGATCTTCCTTGACCGTGGGCAGCGTGCTTGCGGTCTGCATCCGATAGCCGCCGTCCGTCTTCTGGCAGAGCACGTCAAGGCTTCTTAACGCCTTTGCCGCGGGGTTTACGGCAGGATCGGCAGTCGGATCCACTCCGGCGTCGCGGAACAGGCTCTGCCGATCCAGCGCGGCGGTGTATTCGCCGTTCTGGTCGCGCGCGGTCCTGATATATGCCGAAAACGGAAGGTCCTTCGTTTCATTTGCCGCATGTCCGGCGGCGGCCGCCATTTCCGTGCGACTCATCGACCATTTCGTATTGATCAGCCGGATCCCGTTTTTCTTGAGAAGCGCCGTCGGATCCGTACCGCTGGTCACCGTTTCCACCTCAAAACCGTCGCCCTTCTGCGTCACGCGAAGCGCAAGTCCTTTCAGCGCCTCGATCTCGGGATACAGGCTCTTTTCCGTCTCTGTCGGATTGTGGAGACGTTCATTTGTGATCATCCGGTCAATGTCCAGCTCCGCCTTGTAGCCGTTCGCGCCGTCGCTTGTGATGTTCGCGTATTCGGAAACGTCGATGCGCTGAAGGCTGCGTCCGGTCAGAAAGTGCGCGCCGATCACCACGGCGCAGATCAGAAAGATGAGAGCGGTCCCAAGCCCGCCGATCAGTCTGCGAATCGATGCATTCGACATTCTTCCGTCCCTCCCTTATACACGCTTGCCGCAGTGCATGCAGAACGCGGAATCGGCTTCGATCGTCTCTCCGCAATAGATGCAGCGCTTGGTGGCGGGTCCGGCCGGCGTCTTCTCCGGTTCCCCGGGCGCTTCCGCCGGCGCATCCTCCGGTTCAAAGACCGGCTCCGCCAAACGGATCTCCGGCTCGTCTTCCGGTTCGCGAGCGGGTCTTGCCGGACGGAACGCGGCGTCATCGTCCTCGTTCACGCTCTGGCGGATCGGGATCAGCTCGTCGTCGGGCTCTTCTTCATCGTCCGAGAACAGATCCGGCGCGGGCTCCTCGTCCGCATGCCGGAGCGCTTTGCGCTGTTTGCGCTTGATCTCCGGCGACCAGCTTTCGTCCGCCTCGTCGGCGCGCTCCTCGGGCACGGTCTCCTCCTCAAGGAAATCGTCGAAGAGGTCGTCCTCGTCGCTTTCGTGCTTCTTCTTTGCGCCGTCGTCGCGGAACGAAACGATCGCGATCGTCATGATCACGAACGAAAGCACGCAGCCGATGCCGATCACGAGCGCGACAAAGCCGGTGTCACGGAACAGCTGATAGATCGAACGCCCGGTAAACGCCGGGTTCAGCCGCATCGCGATCAGGGCAAACAGTCCGTACGCAGCGGATGTGACGCCAAAGGTCGCAAGAATGGTTCGAATGGTTTTCATACGGTTCTCCTTATTTTTCAATCAAAGATTGGATCTCCCGAAGCAGCCGCATATTGCTCCGCTCCGTTTCCGTCATGCGTCCCAAAAGGTCCGGCACACGGACCTCATACCAGTCATATGCGCAGTAGTGGTCCATAAATTCCCGTTCCGTTTTCGGATCGAATGCGACGTAGTATCGCGCATAGATCTCCTTTCGCGCATAGCGCAGAAGGTTCGCAAGCGAATGCCCCTCGACCGCCGTCAGACTCCAGATCGCATCCTCGTCCAGCGGATCGTAAGTCGGCGACCAGTAAACGTCGTTTGCCATACGGTAGCTCGTCGGGCAGTTCGGGAACAGCACGAAGCCGTTCTGATCGAACGCGGGCTTTCCTTCGACGCGCACGCCGCCGCCCGAAAGCCTCACCGCCTTGCCGCCGCTGGGCAAATGTTTGCTCTCCGCCTCGCTGCCGCACAGGGAGACGTCCACCGCGCCGTACGCGATCCTGCCCTCCGTGCGATACAGGTCGTAGATATCGACCGTGAACCAGATCGTCGATCCGGGAGGCGGTTCGGACCCGTCCTCCGGCCGGAATGTCGCGGTATAGCTTGCGCGGTACAGATTTTTGTGACGGCCTTCTGTATATACTATAAACGCAACTTGTGTCTTTGTTGTGTCATAATTGTTTCCGAATATCTCCTTACACAATAAATCCCGCTCATTTTGTACGGTTTCACACACGGAACGCAGATTCAGCCCGTTTCCGTTTGCGTCCAGCAGCGAATCGAGGAATCCGTCCGGCTGCTCTGCCTCCCGCACCGAAGCAGGCTCCGGCGTCCGCTGCATGATCGGGACCGGCGTCGGCGTCGCGCCCTCCACAAAGCCCTTGACCTGCTGTTCCCAGGTCGTCGTCAGAAACGTAATCCCGTAGCGCGCAAGCGTATCCGTGTCCGCCTCGATCGTTACCCGCATGTGCTCCGCATCGATCGGAACGAGGTGCATCTTTGCCGTACACAGCGCGTACACCTCCGGATAGTCGGACGCCTTCACGCCCGGTCGGTTGGGGTTCGGAAGCTTCAGATCGTTCAGAATCGCGTCGACGTCCAGAAGCACGGCGGGGTTTCCGCCCGCATCCGTGCCGACGTTCACATAGTTTTCAAGGTCGATTACGGTCGGATGCCCGCGCAGAATCGAAAGGACGGCGATCAGCACCGATACGCCCAGCACGATCCCCGAGAGGATCCATGCAAGGCGTCTGCTCAGCGTCCGTTTGTTTTCCCCGCGCTCCGTTTTCATATTGTTCAGTATATCACAGATTCTCCGCCTTGCAAAGGGTTCCTTTATACGGAATACCGCGCTTCGCACCGTTTGGTTGCAGACACCCTTTCGGATGCGGTCACAGAAAGCCCTTCCCGCATTGTGTGCGCTTTTGCGTATCATTCTCCGGGAATTCCGGCACGTTTTCCTGTACGAAAAAACCCCGCAAAAGTGGGGCTTCCCATTCGATCGGTCTGTTACGCATGGTGTTTCTGAAACGCTTCAAGCTCGCGGTTGAGCTTTTTCGCTTCGGCAGTCTCCTTGAGCCACATGAACAGATGCACCAGAACGAATATGGCAAGCACGCTTCCGGCGATCGCAAGAACGACCTCGACCCGGCTTGTATCGATCACATCGCTTGTGAACGCAATGAACAGGATCACGCTTTCGATGAGTACAAGCATCAGCGCTTTACGTACAAGCAGCGCTTTCGGCGAAAGCTCTCGCTTCGACCACGTCACAAGCGTCGGCAGCATGCACAGCGCCGCGTATACGATCGGCTCGAGCATGTCTTTGTAGCCAAGTTGCGCTTTCGGATCGAACGCGGAACCGATCAGCACGATCGCGACCGTAATCAGCGTGGAAAGCAAAAAGAACAGGATCAGCTTATTGACAAGAAACCGTTTGAAATCCATTGCTCATTCTCCCTTCAGCGCGGCTTTCAGCGCTTTCACATAGTTTCTCGAGATGATGATTTTCTCACCGGAGTGCAGCACCGCGGTGAACCGTCCGTTAAAGGCGGGCTGGATCGACTTGATCTTCATCAGGTTGACGAGCATCGGCTTTGAGATCCGCAGGAAATGCTTGGGCTTCAGCAGTTCCTCCAGCTCATAGATGCGATGCGCGGTCTCATAGACCCGGTCGCGCGTATAGAGGAAGGTCTTCCCGTCGACGGATTCTATATAGCAGACGTCCGTAACCGGGATCTCGTACTGCTTTGCGTCCGACGTTCCTGTGAGGCTGCCGGAGCGGGATTTCACAAAGGACGCGATCTCCCGCACCTCGTCCGTAACCGCGCGGCAGCGGATCAAAACAAGCTCTTCTATCTCCTTTTCGACCTGTTCGATGCGTACGTTCATGTACGTTTCAGGGGTCAATACGTGTCGTTAACCGTAAAGACGCCCTCCCCTTTCAGATAGCAGTCAAAGAATGCCAGCACAAGCGAATTGACAATCGTCAGCGTCTCCTTCGTATCGCGCTCGCCGCTGCCGAGCATATTCCCGAGGAGCGGGGACAGCAGAGGCAGATCGGTGAAGTCCATGTGCTTCGTATCGCGGACCGTGGTCTGAAATCCGGTCGAGGCGTTTTTGAGCAGTTCCACGTTCGGATGGATCCCGCCCTGCGCGGCATATTCTTTCATATCATTATACGAGTCCCAGTTGTCAAATGCAAGCACCGGAACGATATACGCTTCTTCGCAGACGGTCAGTTCCCCGTTTACGATATCGGTATACTCCCCGAGCATCGTACCGTCGAGATCGATGACGGCGGAAACATCGTCCCGCTCGCGTCCGAGCGCAACCGCGGTCGCGCCGCCCATGGAATGCCCCATGAGACCGATCCTGCCGATATCGATCATGCTCAGCACGGAAAGGATCTCGCCGCTGTCGCGATCGGATAAAAACCAACCTTCATCCGTCTTGCCCGCAGCTGCCGCCGCTTTGATGGCATCGACCGCACAGTTCACGTCCGCAGTGCGCAGCGACATCCATTCGGTGTACAGCGCATACAGCTTCTCATTGCTCATCTCGTTATTCAGATTCATCGCGGTGTTCAAAAAGTCCATATCGACGATCACCGTTTTGCCGTCCGTATCCTTTGTGAAGAACGCGTGATGCGGGTGATCGAGCGCCGCGACGACGTAACCGTTGCTTGCAAGCTCCATATAGGTGGAGGTGTTGCTTTGGTAGTAGCCGAACGCGCCGTGGGAGAATACGATCAGCGGGAAGCGCTCCGTGCTTCCGTCCTCCACCCCGGGATAATAGAAATGCACCGGTACTTCTCGGCTCGAACCGTCAGTCTCAAAGGAATCGGTCCTTGTATTGTCGATGAGGATCGCCGAGGTCTCCTTTACGTCGTATCTGCCGCTCGTCGGCAGTCCGTTGTAACCCGTGAAGACAAACGCCGGAACAAGAGCAAAGCCGATCAGCAGAAAGCTCAGAACGCAGGAAACGATCGCTTTCGACTTGCGCACTGCGCCTTCTTCCTTTTTGCGTTTGATCAGGATCGCAAGCGCGACGATGAACGCCAGCACCGCAAGCGTGACGAGAACGCCCGTAAGACGCCACTTCTGCCCGAACGGAAGCAAGATCGCAGCGATCGCGATCACGATCTCCGCAATTCGCACGAACAGACGGTTCTTCCGCCAGACCTTCTTTTCCGTCGTTCTTACACAAGTCATGATGACAAGCACGATCTCAAGCGCAGCCATCAGAAGAAACAGAACCAGACCCATACTCATAATTGTTACCTCATTTCTTTGATTCGGCTGCATTGTAACCGCTCCCGTTTCACTTTGCAATACTTCGGAAGGCAAGATGCATAATCGTGCGACAAGATGCACAAAACCACCCCGAAGGGCGGTTCCGGCTGTCAATAAAGGGGTCAGAACGCGAAGTTGCCGTCGACAAAGACCGGGATCTCGCGGCCGTCGTGCGTATAGCCCGTGACCTTGAGATCGGCGGTGCCGACCATGAAATCGACATGCGTGATCGAATCGTTGAGCCCGGCGGCGATCAGCTCTTCCTTGCTCATGTTCGCGCCGCCCTCGACGTTACTGGCATACGCCTTTCCGAACGCAAAATGGCATGCGGCGTTCTCATCGAACAGGGTCTCGTAATAGAGCGTCTTTGAATTGCTGATCGGGGAATCGTACGGTACGAGCGCGACCTCGCCGAAGTACGAAGCGCCCTCGTCGACACTGATCGCGGCTTTCAGGATCTCCTCGCCCTTCGTTGCCTCCGCCTTGATGATCTTGCCGTCCTTCATGGTGAAGCGGATGTTCTCGATGACATTGCCGTCGCGGCACAGCGGCAGCGACGCGCACACGACGCCGTTGATGCCGGTCTTTTTGTTCGCGGTGAAGCATTCCTCGGTCGGGATGTTCGGCATGTAGTCCTGTCCCGAAGCCGTCCGGTCGCCGCCCGCTTCCCAGACGTGCGTGTCGGCAAGCTCGACCCAAAGGTCCGTGCCGAGCGCGTTCTCATAATGCAGCTTTTCAAAATGATACCCGTTCAGGATCTGCACATGCCTGCGGAGGGTTTCCGCATGCTTTCTCCACGCCTCGACCGCCGAGCCGTCGCCCTTGACGCGGCACGCCATGAAGATCTTGTCCCACAGTGCGTTCACCGCGTCCGCTTCGCTCATATCCGGGAAGACCTTCTTTGCCCACTTGGGACTCGAAAGCGCGCCGATGCCCCAGGGGAAGACGTTCTGATCCTGAAACCGGCGATACGCTTTGAGCTTTTCGCCCGACGCCTTATGCGAACGCAGGATGCGGCCGCTGTCCACGCCCAAAAGGTTCTCGGGATCGTCCGAGATCAGATGCAGAAACGCCGCGCCTTCCTTGGCGTAGTGCGTATAAAGGTCCGCGCGGAACTGCGGGAACTCGTCGAACACCGCGTCGTCGGCGTACAGATACTTCGCGCGGGTCATGTGATCGTCGTTCCACATCATCACGACCTCGCGGCAGCCGTTCTCATACGCGACGTCCGCGCACATCCTGGCAAACGGCGCATGATCGACCGGCGCAAACAGCAGCAGCGTCTGCCCCTTCTGAATGTTGACGCCGACCTCGACCAGCAGCTTTGCATACTCTTTCAGCTTGTTTTCCATCCTTGTTTCCTTTCTTACAACATATTCAGTGTGCCGACGCCGCCATCGAAACGACGACGAACAGCAAAATACCCGACATCAGAAGCGTCTGCAGAAGATCGCGCTTTTTGGCATACTCGCTTTCCGGAAGCGGCGCGTTTGAAAGCGCGTCGATCGCCGCAAGCGCCGTTGCATAGACGAGCCGCTGGCTCCGCCCGATGCGCATCGGCGAAAAGCCCTTCTGTTCTCTGAGGTACGCCGAAAGCTCCGCGATCAGCGCCGCCGTCTCCTTTTCGGGCACGTCCAGTCCCGCCAGAAACGCCAGCAGCGGCAGATCGAGCATTTCGCGGTTCTTTTCGCCCGCGTCCCGCACCGCATCGTAAAGCCGCTCGGTTTTCAGCGCAAGCTCATCGGCGGGCTGATCCGAAAACGCGATCGCAAAGCTTGCCATCTGCGACATGTTATTCCGTCCGAACCGTCCGGAAAGCAGATCCGTCGCCGTATCGGCACGGGTGAACAGCGTTTCCCGGTCTGCGCCGTACATGGCGAACAGCACGGCGTACATTACGTCCTCGCCGCCGGTCAAGATGCGCTGCGCATGCCGCATTTCGAGATAGTGCGCATAGGCGTCCTTTGCCACGGTCTCGGCGCGGTCATGGCTCTTCGCCATCAGAAACGCCGCCGGGCACAGATAGTCTGTCGGGGCAAAGCCCGCCTGCTTGAGCTTGCGGCGGTTGTCCTTGGCGTAGTTCAGCCGCTGCGCGCCGTCCGCATGCTCGCCGATCTTGATCGCCGCCGGCGCCATTCCGAGCCCCCGGAACGCCGAAAAGATGCCCGTGTTTTTCTTCAGAATCTTCTTACCGCGGCGGATCGAAGCAAGGTCCGCGTCACGGTCGTCGATTCCCAAAAGCAATGCGCACAGGCAGTGCACCTGCGGCGTGGACATCCGAAACGCGTGCTCGATCCTGCGTCTGTTTTCGATAAACTGCTCCGTGCGGCGTAACGCTGCGCTCTGCATACTCTGACCTCCATACTTCTCTATGATGTATTATGCCACAAACCGCGCCGTTTGAAAAGAGGCTTTTTGAGACCGCCGAAAAGTGCGGCAGCCCGATTCGCATATGTATGCGAGACGATACGAATCCGACCGCGCCGGGACTTTGTTTGTCGAAAACACCATTCGACCGGTTTTGCGTGCTATGCTCCCGGAAAAATCGATCCGGAGGCGATCCTTATGACCAAAACCCGTATGTTTCAGGCGCTGTGGCTTTTGCTGCTCTCCCTTGTCTGCGTGCTGATGTTCTACTACCGCAGGGAGTCTACGAAGTCTCCGCAGGAGCGGTTTTTCGGCGAGGACGCCGTTGTCGCCGCCACGAGCGAAGAGCAGACGCCGCTGCCGCTGCCGACCGATTCGCCGACGCCGGAACCGACCGTGTACGAGATCACGGAGGTCTTTATTCCCCTGCTCTACACGCCCTCGCCCGTACCGCCCACACTGCCGCCGACGCCGACGCCGACTTCTGCGCCCGCGTTCGTTGCGACCGACGCTCCGAAGTCCGAACCGTTTTCGCTGATCTGGTTTTCGGATACGCAGTATTACGCCTACAAGCGTCCGGATATCTTCCTGTCCATGGCGGAATGGGCGACAGGCATCCGCGCCGAATACAACGCCGCCGCGGTCGTCTGCACCGGCGATATCGTCGACAACCGCAATTATACGCGTCACTGGACGAACGCGGAAGCGGCGATCGACAAGATCACGGAATCCATGCCGTTTTACTGCATTGCCGGCAACCACGACGTCGGCGCGGACAAGGTCGAATATGAGACCTATCTTTCCTATGATTTCTGCACCGCGCCGGAAAGCATGGAGTTTTCCGAAGACCGTCACTGCTGGGTGCTGCCGCTCTATGAACAGGGGATCCTGCTCTGCGGGATCGGCTGGCAAAACGACGACGCCTATGCCGACTGGCTGAACGAACGCATCCATGCGTACGTTGACCTGCCCGCCGTACTGCTCGTGCATAGTTTCTTAAACGACGACGGCTCGCTCTCCACCAACGGCAGACGCGTGGAGAAGGCGATCCTGCGCAAGTCCCCCACCGTACGGCTCGTGCTGTGCGGACACAACGACGGATCCGCGCGCTGGTCCCGCACCTACGGCGACGGACACGTCGTCAACGCCATGATGTACAACTTCCAGGACGACAAGAAGTACGGGCTCGGCTACGCGCGCATCCTGATGTTTAACCCGAACACGCGCAACATTGCGGTCACGACCTATTCCCCGTATCTCAACGACTACAACTATTACCGTAAGGCGGAAAAGGATACGTTCACCCTCTATAACGCGTGGTAAAGCGATCAGCACCGTACCTGCCTCCCTCGTATAAGGGAGGTTTTTTCGTTTCTTAACCGGCATTTTACAATTCTTCCGCATTATTCCTGTATCATAAAAGAAAACACGCAACCCCGTCCGAAAATCCTCCCTCTTTTTGGGTGTAAGGACTTACGAAAAGGTTGGAGCTTATGAATCAGGATTATTTCGACAAAGTCTACGAAAAGACCTACCGTCCGCTGCTGCGCTACGCGATCGTGCACCTAAACGACCCGCTCGACGCCGAGGACGCGCTGCAGAACGTGTTCGTCGACTTCTATCGGCGCATCGAAGCGTGCGGACACGCGGACATTCTCGCTCCGCAGCTGTTCCTGTTGAAAATGCTGAAGCGCGAGATCATCCGAAACTACGCCGAGCGCAGCGCGCACGAGACCTCCCCGCTCGAGGAGAACGTCGCCGCCGATCCGCTCTCCTTCGAGGACGCGGTCGAAACGCGCGTGATGGCGGGACAGGTCATGGACGCCGCAAAAGCGCTCTCCCCCGACACCTACCGCGTCTTTGTGCTGTACTACGGCTTTGAGCTGTCCGTTGCCGAGATTGCCAAGGAGATGCACCTCGGCACGGAAGCCGTCAAAAGCCGCCTGCATCGCGGCAGAAACGCTGTTCGGCGTCTGCTTGCAAAATCAAACGATCATTGAGGATACGACTATGAGTGAAAAAGCATTTTTCCATAACGCGCTCGAAAGCGATCTTTTGAGCGGCAGAAAACAGAAGCGCAGGCTGGACGCCGCGCTCGGCAGAACACAACGGAACGCGTCCGAACGGGTACGGACGAACACGCAGAGCACAGGCGGCATGCCGCGCTGGGTCTACATCCCAGCGGTCGCCGTTCTGCTCGTGCTGACCGTCGCGCTCGGCGCCGTCGTCATTTCGCGCGGACTGCGGAACGAACAGCACCAGGCGGAACAGCCGGTCGTCTCCGAAAAGCAGGTTCTGCTTTCGGAAAGCGCCGAAATCAAGCTGCTGCCTGAGCTCGATCCGGAGCACCGGTTTGATCAGACGCGGATCAACGCTCTCGGTCTGCCTGCCTATGACGAAGCGGAATGGAGCTGGCTGCGCGAAGCGACGGCAGCAGTAACCGATCTTTCCGCAACCGCCGATTCGATCCGCTGGACGGTCGAGCTGCGCGTTCCGAAAGACGAATGGACCGACAATCCGTTTGATACGCTCGTCGAGGTCACGCGCGGCATGCCGCTGTGCTTCTTCCATGCCGATTCCGGGCTGGACACGCCGGACGAAGGCGCACAGCTCGTCGAATTTGCGTCCCCGGGCGAGATCACCTTTTCGGAGACCGCCGACGAATGGATCGCGTACATTCCGGAGATCTGCGCCATGCCGCAGACCTACGACCTGTTCCCCGCCGTGCTCCCGCCCAATGGCGAAGTGAAGATCACCAACACGCTGCTGCTTCTGGATCGCAGCGTCCTGAGCGTCACGACAGAATATTTGGACTTTTCGGAGGACGGCACGGGCGAAACCGTCGAATACCCGGCTGCGCTGCTCGGTACGGTGGAGCACACATTCGTTTTCGATGCGGAAGCGCTTTTGGACCTTGCCGATCCGATCCACATCGACGTGCCGCTCTCGGGCGAATACATCCTTTCGATCCACGAAGGGAACGGCTTCCATAACGAGCGCGTCAGTCTTGACGGCGTGACGCTTGACGCCGAAATCCACTACACCGTAGAGGGCGTTTGTGTGATTCTCTCGATCAAGGATCCGGGCGCGCTTTCGGAGGTCGAGCAGGAATCGCTGTACATCGCGCTTGTCGGCGGTCCCGGCGGCACGGGCGACGTGCCGTGGGCGAACGCGCAGGACGCCGATTTCTCCTACCGGGTATACTGCCTGTCCCGCACGTTCTGGGGCTCCGCGCGATTCGGCAGATATCTGATCGCAATCGAGCCGAAGGATTACGCGGCGGCAAAGGAGATACAGTTCTTCGTCAACGCGTCCTATGCAACCGGCGAAGCGGACGGCGAACCGCGCGAGGACTGGTCGTGGAACAGCGCAGAAGGCGCGCTTCCGGCTCTGACGATGGATTGCAGGCAGCTCCCCGCGATCACGATCCCGCTGCCGGAGGTCGAGGTGACGACGGCGGTACAGCAGACGCCGGAACCCAACGTCTGTGTATTGACGGTTCCCGATCCCGTTTCCTGCTCGGCAGCGCTGACCGAACAGCTAAACAAGGCAGATGCGCAAACGCGTCTAATGATCTCGATCGGTTCCATCGCATTCGGAAACGCGCTCGAATCCGCGTTCCGGTATCAGGGAAAATCGCTGCCCGAATGGCGGGATCAGCCGGCGCTTGCGTCGCGCTCGGAGGAATATGAGATCTGGTATCACACGATATACCCCGGGATCGACGAGCAGAACCGCGACACGCCCGGCTGGGAAAAGCACGATCCGAACGAATTGTTTGATTCTTATTGGAAAGAGCGGCACACCGAAGCGGAGATCACGGCATACGAGCAGGCAAACGAAGCGTATTTGACTGTGCGAAACGCCTATTCCGAATGGCGCGACGGCGAAAGCGGAAAAGAAGCGCTTCGAAGACTTTGGCAGCAGGAATGCGACCGGCTGAACAGTCTCGGTCTTTCGCTGATGCTGACGAAGATTTCCGACACGCAGTACCGGCTGGACGGCACGGCGACGGTCGAGCGTCTGCGCTCCTTCCCCGCAAAGGACGGCTATCAGTATTGGATCTCGCTTCAAAACGACGACAGCCCGATCGACGAATGATCGGCGACAGAAAACCCCGCCGTTTGCGCGGCGGGGTTTAATCTTTTTATGATTCCTTTATCCGCTCGACCATGCCGCCCGGCGCGGATTGAGAAAACAAAAGGGAAAGCGGGAAGGTAAGACCTTCCCCTACGGTTCCGTTTGTTCCGTAGGGGCGGATCGTATCCGCCCGCCGAGATCAGATTTCAGTATAAAAACAATCCTGTTCCCAATGCGCGGGATTGTTTTCGATATATGTCCATATACGCCGCCAATCTTCTTCGTCGCGGACGATATGGTCATAAAACGATTTTTGCCAAATGCTCTTGCCGAGTTCCTTTGATATCCGACGCTTCGTCTGACCGATTATATCGGAAACGGATCGTCCGGACGTTTCGCAAATTCTCAACAGAATATGGATATGGTTCGGCATGATGACATAATGATCCAATACCGTTTTGGGATACCGCACAGGAATATCCGATATCGCCCGATCGACGATCTTCCCTTTCTCTGATAGGAACGGGCGGATACGATCCACTTCGCTTCGCTTCGTTGCAGAGGTGCCGTTACGCGTTAAATCGCGCATCGCCATCGCCCCTACGGGTTGGAATGCATCCATCCTCGAACGGATCGCTGTCTCCGCATCGGCACTCCAAAACAAAGGCGCTCTGTCGTGCGTGCATATTGTGATAAAATATGCACCGCATGCATGATAATCAAAGGTCTTCAGCCGGTTCTGTTTGCGCTTCGGATGCTCCATGTTCCTCCCTTTATTGATGAAACCCCGCCGTTTGCACGGCGGGGTTTTTGCGTTGATATGGATTACATATCGTTGAGCTTCTTGTAGTAATCGATCTTCTCGTTCGCCTCGTTCTCGGCGCGGGTGAAGAGCTCCTCTGCGACGTCCGGGAACTGCTTGGTCAGTGCGGCGTAACGCGCTTCGCCCATGATGAACTCGCGGTAGCTCGCCTTCGGATCCTTGGAATCCAGTTGGAACGGGTTCTTGCCTTCGAGCGCGAGATCCGGGTTGTACCGATACATCGGCCAGTAACCGGCTTCGACCGCTTTCTTCTCTTCTTCCTGGCTGTGTCCCATGTTGATGCCGTGGTTGATGCAGGGCGCGTACGCGATGATCAGGGACGGTCCCTTGTACGCTTCCGCCTCGTTGACGGCCTTCAGGAGCTGGTTCGGGTCGGCGCCCATGCAGACCTTGGCAACGTAGACATAGCCGTAGGACATTGCCATCAGACCGAGGTCTTTCTTCTTGGTGCGCTTGCCGGCTGCCGCGAACTTCGCGATCGGGCCGGTCGGCGTCGCCTTACTGGACTGACCACCGGTGTTACTGTACACCTCGGTGTCCACGACGAGCACGTTGACGTCCTCATCCTGTGCAAGCACATGGTCGAGTCCGCCGTAGCCGATGTCGTACGCCCAGCCGTCGCCGCCGAATACCCAGATGGACGGCTTCACGAGCTGATCCTTCTGCGCAAGCACTTCACGCGCGAGCGTGCAGGCTTCGCATTCGCAGCCCTTCGTGGCGGTCGGATGCGCTTCGATCAGAGCAACGAGCTTGTCGCCCGCTTCGCGGGAGCCCTGCGCGTCGTTCATCTTTTCAAGCCATTCCTTGCCTGCCGCCGCGATCTCTTCGTCGAGATACGGGACTTCGATCATCTTCTTGACGGTGTCCGCAAGGCGCGCACGGCGCTGCTTCGACGCGATGTTCATGCCGTAGCCGAACTCCGCGTTGTCCTCAAACAGCGAGTTCGCCCATGCCGGACCCTGACCCTTGTCGTTCTTGCAGTACGGCGCCGTCGGCGCGGAACCGCCGTAGATGGAGGTACAGCCGGTCGCGTTCGCAATGATCATGCGATCGCCGAACAGCTGGGTAAGGAGCTTGATGTACGGGGTCTCGCCGCAGCCTGCGCATGCGCCCGAGAATTCGAACAGCGGACGGAGGAACTGGCTGCCCTTGACCGTCTTGCGGTTGACATTCAGCTGCTTGTCGGGCAGGTTGATCGCATACTCCCAGTTCTTCTCTTCCTTGGCAACGCTCTTCTCGAGCGGCTCGAACGTCAGCGCCTTGACCTTTGCCGGGCAGACGTCGATGCAGTTGCCGCAGCCGGTGCAATCCAACGGGCTGATCTGCATGCGGTAGGTCATGCCGGGCATGTCCTTACCGGCGGGCTTCGTCACAAAGCCCTCGGGCTTATTGGCCTCTTCCTGTTCGTTCAGAACGAACGGACGGATGCAGGCGTGCGGGCAGACCAGCGAGCAGCGTCCGCACTGGATGCAGTTTTCGGGGATCCATGCGGGGACGTCGACCGCGATGCCGCGCTTCTCATAGCGGGTCGTGCCGGTCGGGACCGTGCCGTCCGGAGTCATCTTGGAAACCGGCAGATCGTCGCCCTTCTGCTCGAGGATCGGCTTGATGAACTCGAGGAAGTACGGATCGTCCGTGACCGCGATGGGCTTTGCGCCTTCGGTCGTGGTCGCCCAGGATTCCGGATAGTGGATCTCTTCGACCGCGTCCATGCCGGCGTCGATCGCGGCGTAGTTCTTCGCGACGACCGCGTCGCCCTTCTTGGCGTAGGACTTCTTGGCGGCTGCCTTCATGTATTCAAGCGCTTCCTCCGCCGGAATGACCTTCGCGAGCTTGAAGAACGCAGACTGCATGATGGTGTTGATGCGGCCGCCCATGCCGACTTCGCGCGCGAGCTTGATCGCGTCGATGTTGTAGAACTTGAGATGGTTCTTTGCGATCGCGTTCTTCATGGACGCGGGCAGCTCCTTCTCCATCTCCTCAAGGGTCCACGGCGAGTTCAGAAGGAACGTGCCGCCTTCCTTGATGCCCTCTGCCACCGCGTAGCGGGTGACGTAGGACGGGTTGTGGCATGCCGCAAAGTCCGCCTGGTCGATGAGGTACGGGCTCTGGATCGGCGTCTTGCCGAAGCGCAGGTGGGATACCGTGAAGCCGCCGGACTTCTTGGAGTCGTAGGCGAAGTAGCCCTGTGCGTACATGTCGGTGTGGTCGCCGATGATCTTGATGCTGTTCTTGTTCGCGCCGACCGTACCGTCGGAGCCGAGACCGAAGAACTTGCACGCGATCGTGCCTTCCGGCGCGGCGTTCACGAGCGGACCCATCTCAAGGCTCGTAAAGCTCACGTCGTCGACGATGCCGACCGTGAAGTGATTCTTGGGCTCGTCCGCGTCAAGGTTGTCATAGACCGCCTTGACCATGGTGGGCGTGAACTCCTTGCTGCCGAGACCGTAGCGTCCGCCGACGACCTTGATGCCGCAGCGTCCCGCTTCACGGAGCGCAGTCATGACGTCCTCATACAGCGGTTCGCCAAGGGAGCCGGGCTCCTTCGTGCGGTCGAGGACCGCGATCTTCTTGCAGGTTGCCGGGATCGCTTCGAGGAACTTGTCCGCCGCGAACGGACGATACAGACGGACCTTGATGAGACCGAGCTTCTCGCCCTTGCCGTTCAGGTAGTTGATGGTTTCTTCCGCAACGTCTGCGCCGGAGCCCATGACGATGACGACCTTCTCCGCGTCGGGTGCGCCGACGTAGTCGAACAGATGATAGTGACGACCGGTGATCTTGCCGACTTCGTCCATGTAATGCTCGACGATCTCGGGGATCTTGGTGTAGTAGTTGTTCGCCGCTTCACGATTCTGGAAGTAGATGTCCGGGTTCTGCGCCGTACCGCCGAGGTGCGGGTGATCCGGGTTCATCGCACGCGCACGGAACGCCGCGACCGCGTCGCGATCGAGGAGCTTATCCATGTCGGCATAGTCGATCATCTCGATCTTCTGGACTTCATGGGACGTACGGAAGCCGTCGAAGAAGTGGCAGAACGGGATGGACGACTTGATCGCGGAAAGATGCGCAACCAGCGCGAGGTCCATAACCTCCTGAACGGAAGCGGACGCGAGGAACGCGAAGCCCGTCTGACGGCATGCCATCACGTCGCTGTGATCGCCGAAGATGGAGAGCGCGTGTGCCGCGAGCGCACGGGCGGATACATGGAACACGCCGGGAAGCAGCTCGCCGCTGATCTTGTACATGTTGGGGATCATCAAAAGAAGACCCTGCGACGCCGTAAAGGTCGTCGTGAGCGCGCCGGCCTTCAAAGAGCCGTGCACTGCGCCTGCCGCGCCCGCTTCGGACTGCATTTCCGCGATGCGGACCTTCTGTCCGAACAGGTTCAGGCGGCCGTTAGCTGCCCACTCGTCTGCGACTTCCGCCATCGGAGAGGACGGCGTGATCGGATAAATTGCGGCAACGTCGGAAAATGCGTACGCTACATGCGCAGCAGCGGTATTGCCGTCGATCGTCATGGTTTTTGCCATTCTGTTTCCTCCTGTAATTTTTGGGGTTTCCCCCTTTTTTTCCAATTTGTATTATAGCAAACATCCGTGCGGACTGTCAACGCCTTCCGACCCAAAATTGCGGTCAGCCGTGCGGAAAGTTTTTTATTGCCAAGGAAAAGGAAAGCCGCTATAATATACGGTATGAATACGTTTACGCAATTTCTTTGGGAACATGTGGCTACCTACTCGGTCATGGCGGCGATCGGCATCCTTGCCGTGTTCGGCGTCGCGCTTTTGCTGTGCGTCCGCCGCGAACAGAACTGGGTGCGGCAGCTCTTTTTGATGATCGCTTCGCTGATCGGGCTTCTGGGCGGCGCAAAGCTGTTCGGCGCGATCTCCTACGCGACGTATCTGTATACGCGCGGAGAAACGATCTCGTTCATCGAGTGCTTTACACAATCCGGCATCGTCTTTTACGGTGGGCTTTTGGGTTATTTTCTGACCTTCTGGATCCTCTCGAAATTCTTCCTCCCGAGAAAACGCCTCGGGCGCGACATCGTTGCGGTCACCACGCCGCTGTTCCACGCGATCGCACGTATCGGCTGCTACCTCGGACGCGACTACAACGATTTCGGCGAGATCGTCTGGCACCCGTGCTGCTACGGGATCCGGCTTCCGGACAGCGCGTTCTGCTCGCACTTCTGGGACAACCGGCTGCCGGTGCAGCTCTTTGAATCGGCGTTCAATTTCCTGCTGTTCACGGTGCTTCTGATCCTGTTCCTGCGCGAGAAAAAGGACGAACGCCGCGGCCGCATGGTGTATCTCTACCTCATCCCCTACGCGATCTTCCGCTTCGTCATCGAGTTTTTCCGCGGCGACGCGGTGCGCGGCGGCTTCGGTCCGCTGTCGTTCTCGCAGGTCGTAAGCATTCTGATCCTCGTTTGGATCGCCGTGTTCCTGCTCCTGCGGAAAACCGGATTGATTCGACCGCTGCCGATCGATCCCTATGACCCCGGCGTCGACCTCTACCGGCTCGGCAAACAGCCCGTCCGGGAGCCGATCGTCTTTTATGATGGCGACAATGTCGAAGAAAAAGAAGATTCTTCGCCGAAAGATGCGTAATAGCGCTTTTGGGTTTCAGGAAGAACGCGGAGGAACATATGAATAACGATGTACTCGCCTATCTGAATGAAACGTATCATCCGCGAGCCGTATTTCTGTACGGCTCATTTCAACGAGGGGATCAGGACGCGTACAGCGATTTCGACTGCGCGCTGATTGTTGACGAAAAGCCCCGAAAGCATGACGATAGCGTGATCTGCGGCGTGCCGCTCGATTGTTTCCTGTTTACCGCAAAGGAAGCCGAAACCGAGGATCCCGATACCTTTCTGCCGATCTATGACGCGGAGCTTGTACAGGACGACGGCGTCGGCAAGCGGCTGCAATCGCGTGTGCGCGACTATGTGCGCGAACACGAACGAATCGACGACGAAGAGAAAACATTCATCCGCGCATGGATCCGAAAGACCGTGAAGCGCGCCGAAAAAGGCGACGATGAAGGGAACTTCCGCGCCGTGGCGTTCCTTTGGGAAAGTCTGACGGATTACTGCGTTCTGCGGGATCGGTTCTATTTCGGCAGCAAACAGACGATCGCCGATCTCAGGCAGCTTGATCCGGACGGTTACGAGCTGTTTCACGCGGCGATCACCGAAAAAAGTCTTGAAACGATCGCCGCATGGGCGGAGCACGTGATCCAAGAATGAAATACCGCACATGAGAAGATCCGATCACTGTAGAAGCAAGCGTTTGCGGTCATTATTTGTGCGGTCGAATGCAGACGAAAGCGAGACATGATATGAGCGTATTTCTCGAAAAGCTTGACGACGTTTCCGCGCTTTCGGAAACGGTCCGTTCGATCCTCGGTCCCGGCGATTTCACCGCGGACCGTTTTTGCGACGACTTTGCCGACGAGCACAAGCGCTACGAGGTGTATAAGATCGTTCATCCCCGCGGGACGTTCGTGCTGAAACGCTTTGAAAGATCGCAGCGCTTTGCCGCGGAAAAGGCGATCCTCGGACGGTTTTCGCCCGACCTTCCCGTGCCGCGCGCGCTCGGCTGTTCCGGCGATTCCGTGCTCATGGAGTTCGTCGCGGGCGACGATCTCAAGGAAATGACGGACGAAAGTGTGATTGCTGCGGCGACGTCCCTTGCGGCGATCATGAACGCGTTCCCGCTCGGCGATTATGACCGCACGGGTGCCGAAAAGGAGATCGCCTATCGGGAAGATCGCCTCGGCGCGCTGAAAAACGAACCGCTTCTGTACGCGGCGTACAGCCGTTTTCTCGATCGTGTGAAGGAAATGCCGCTGACGCTCGCGAACGGCGATCTCGTGCCGATCAACTGTATTTATGACGGCAGGCGCGTCCGCATCATCGACTGGGAATACAGCGGGTTCATGCCCTACGCGCTCGACGTCGGACGGTTCCTTGCCCACAGCGGCGAAGACGCGGTCTTCCCCTATCGCATGACGCCCGCGCAGAAAGCGCTTTTCTGCGATCGGATCTATACATCGTTGACGGTAAAGCCCGATCGCGGCGTCTTCGACCGCGACGTCAAGCTCGCCGTCTTCGACGAATGGATCATGGTCCTGCAGTTCTATCTCAAAGATCCTGCCGTGCCGAAGGACGAGACCTTTTTTGTCTATTCCGAAAAAGCGAACGCGCTCGCGAAGGAGCTGCTGTCCTGATCCCCGCATGAAGAAAAACAAGCCCGGCAAGGCTTGCTGATTCGTTACCGTTCCATTCGGATCAGAAACTCGTTCGTATCGTCCACGCGCTTCTTGTGTTCCGTCAGATGAAACCCGTGCCGCTCATAGAAGCGGATCGCGCGCGGGTTCTTCTCGAGCACCCAAAGGCGCCTGCCGCCGAGCGCTTCCGCGGCGTATCGGAACAGCGCGTCGCCGATCCCGCGATTCTGCAGGACCGGCTCGACGAACAGCTTTTCGATCTCCCCGTCCTTCACGCGAATGAAGCCCTTGACGACGCCGTCGTCATACACGACGGTGTTTTCGATCACGCCGGGTTCATTTGCATAGAACGCCGCAAGGTTCGGGACGGTCTTTTCGCCGAAATAATACGCGTCGCTCCGGAAGATCGGATAAAAGTTCAGGCGGTAATTGAAGATCTCGATCTCCGCGATCCGGTTAAGGTCCTCTGCCCGCGCCGGGCGGATGTGTGCAAAATCGTTTGTCATGGAATTACCTCACGCTTTGCGGAAATGCAGCCACGACAGGATGCCGATCGGCAGGAAATACGCGCACCAGCACAGAAGCGCGATCGTCCCGCCGTTTCCGGCGCCGCCGTCCGCCATGCCGCTGAACATGCCGGTCATCGGCAGCACGAAGCAGCTTAAAAAGAACACGCCGTGGATCATCAGCAGCGCCTTGAGCCACTTGTCCGTCCTGCGTTCCGCCTGCATCGACAGCCCGATGAAGAACGTGGACAGCGCCATCATGCCGTAGCCTAAAAGATCGTAGTTGAACAGCAGCCCGCCGCGCCGGTAATCGAGCACCTTCGCCGCCTGTTCGTTCAGGGCTTCCGTGCGGACGCTTGTCGTCTGCGCAAAATAGACAAGCAGGATCAGCGTCGCATAGATGGCGGCAAGCACGACGCCGACGTTCGCCGCAACGCGCCGGTCCTCTCCGCTCTCGTGCTGAAAGCCCGCCGCCGTCATGAGATAGCCGAGCGGCAGGAACATGCACACAAGATACGAACCGAACGTGAAATCCACGATCATGCACAGCGCAAACAAAAATACCGAAACCGTCACGATCGCCGCGCCGATCCTTGCAATCCATCTGTTCATTCGTGTACCTCCGAGATGTCAGTCCTCTTTGCTTTTCTCTTGATTTCCCTTTGTGGTGTTGATGGATGAGATCAGTATCCGTTTGATTTCCAGGCAATCATTCAAAACAGAAGCTGCCATATTCTCATCCAGATAATCAGACTTTTTCAACAGATTCAGCCAATACTCTGTTTCTGCCGTTTCTTTAAGGGCAATATGAAACTTGGCAATAAAATCCGCCTTGCTGTTGCCATACTGCGCCTCATTGACGTTCGCGCCGATAGAAGTACCGCTGCGTAAAATCTGCTTGGACAAGACTGCTTCATGTTTCGTTTGGACAAGATAACGGTGCAGCTTAACGATCCGTGCGCCGAAATCAATGGATTTATCGATCAAAATGTTTTCCTTCATACCATCACCAATTGCATTATATCGAAAAAAGCCGCTTTTCGCAACAGATATTCATTTTTCAGTTTTCAGTATTCATTTAGAAAATCCTGTCACGGTATAATGAATACTTAAAACTGAAAACTTAAGAATGAAAAATACAAAACAAAAATCCTACCGCCGATGCGACAGGATTTTCGCTTTTTTCTTCATTAGCCCTTATCGGGCGACTTCATTGAAAAAAGCACTTGCTTTTGCAAGTGCTTTTTTCTGGTACCCCCTCAGGGATTCGAACCCTGGACACCCTGATTAAGAGTCAGGTGCTCTAGCCAGCTGAGCTAAGGAGGCATATTGGAGCGGGAAACGGGGCTCGAACCCGCCACCTCAGCCTTGGCAAGGCTGCGCTCTACCAAATGAGCTATTCCCGCGAACAGATGATATTATAGCGTCTCATCTGTTATTTGTCAACAATAATTTTTTGTATTCCAAAAATATACGATCAGTCGCCGTCGACCGGCTGTGCGCCCCATCCCGCCATGCGATCCATGACCGCATACAGTGCAAGATACTTTTCATCGATCATGCCGGTCGTTTCCCCAAACTCCATGAGCCGGGTCGAATCCGTGTTGTTCTCCCACGCGGGCAGTCCCGCGCCGTTCGGATCGCCGGTTTTCACAAAGTTCAGAACATAGCCGGTCATGGCTTTCTGAAGCGCGTAATCCGCATCGTTGAACAATCCGGAGTTTGCCGGCAGATTGCCGTACACATAGATCATTTCCCCGCTGTGCCACGGTCCGAGCCTGCCGTTGTGCTTGCTGAAGTAATACTCCCAGACCGGAATGCCGTTCTCCGCCGCAAGGCGGTTCAGGCAATAATGCGGATAGTTGAAGAAGATCGCGCCGTAGATCTGCGCCCACATGTCCTTCGCCTCCGCGTCGGTTTTCGGGCTGTAGATCTTCAGCACGTCGTCCGCACTGTCCTTGAAGAACGCGCGGATGCGCTTCTCGTAATCTTTCATGCTTGCATGTCCGAGGATCAAAAACGGTCCGCTTTCCTCGGAGTTATACCCGTGCAGGATCGCCTGCTCGTTGTGCACGCCCTTCCGGTACGATTCATACGGCGTCTCGGTGAGCGCATAGCCGTCGACCGTCATGAAGTGCTGGGTATACGCCTCATTCACGATCGTCTTTGCATCGAGCGCGCGAAGCTCCTCCGGCGTGTTCACACGGTACCGTTCCTTCAGCTCTTTGCCGGAAGCGATCGCGTCGTCGAACGTGCGGAACGAATGCGGCGGTTCGATCGACGCTACGGTCGAGCTTTCGAGGAGGACATTTTTGAACAGCCCCTTCGCAAGCGGAGAGGTGCAGATGGCGCTGACGCTTGCGGAGCCTGCGGACTCGCCCGCAAGCGTGATGTTTTGAGGATCGCCGCCGAACGCCGCAATATTGTCGCGCACCCATTCAAGCGCCTTGATCTGATCCAGCAGTCCGTAGTTGCCGGTCGTGCCGTTCGGAGATTCCGCCCTCAAGCCCTCATCCGCAAGATAGCCGAACACGCCGAGCCGGTAACCGAGGTTCACCACGACGACGCCTTCGCGCGCAAGTCCCGTTCCGGCATAATCGCCGTACCACGGCTGACCGGTCTGCAGCGTGCCGCCGTGGATATAGACCAGCACGGGCAATCCTTCGGTCTTGCCCGCGGGCTTCCATACGTTGACATAGAGCCCGTCCTCGCTGACCGCGGGGCGGTAGTTGTCCGAAAGCGAGATCCGATAATCATGGAATCCGATGATCTGTTTGAGGCTGCTGACGATCGGCTGCTCCACGGGCTGCATGCACATCGGCGCAAAATGATCCGCGTCGAGCACGCCGTTCCATGCGTCCGGATCCTGCGGCTCGCGCCAGCGAAGGTCGCCCACCGGCGGCTTTGCGTACGGAATACCGGCATACAGCTCTACCCTGCCTTCGTCGATCAGCACGCCGCGCACGTCGCCCTTTTCCAGCGAAACGGTCTCGGTATAGGTCGGCGTACGTCCCTCGTATGCCGGAACACGCTTCATCGGCGGCCACGTCAGCAGCAGGATCAGCACGAACGCGCCGATCCACCCGAGCCAGCCGAGCGCTTTCCAGTACCACTTGCCGCCGTGCAGCACCTTAACGAACAGCACGGCAAAGCCCGCCGTTACCGCGAGCAGCAGAAGAAACCCGAAAACGGTGTTCTTGTTGAGCTCCAGCACTGCGAGCATAAGCAGAAACAGCAGTGAACCGACAATTCCGAATCCAACCATAACGATCCCCCAATCCTGTACTGTATCTGATTGTAGCGTATCCCGGTTCATCCGTCAATCGCGGATATCAAAAACCCCGCATGAAAGCGGGGTTTTGAAGGACTGTATGTTATTTAACTTTGCAGTTCTTGGCTTCGGACCAGCCGCCGTAGTAGGTCATGCCGTCGAACTCATGGTACGAACGGATGACGACGTAGTAGGTCTTGCCGGAGGTCAGGGACTTGATGACCGTCTGCGCCGTTGCCGGATTGGTGATCTTGATCGCCTTGACGTCCTTGGTGAACTTCGCATCGGTTGCGTACTTGATCTGGTAGCCGGTGAAGTTCTTGGAGGGTTCCCACTTGACCGTCATCTGCTTGCTGCCTGCAGTGACGCTGACCAGCTTGCGGGTGGTGATGCGGACGGTGGTCTTCAGCGGACCGACCATGCCGAGGTTGAAGTTGCCGGACGGCTCGTTGACATTGCCGCCGATCTCTGCCTGCGCGATCGGATCCGTGCGGCGCGCGAAGTATGCCTTGACGCCGTACTGATAACGCGTGCCCGCAAAGGTCTTGTGCGCCTCGTCATGACCGTCGAGATACTCAAGCGCGGTCGTGTTGTCCCAGCGTGCGAACGCCGTCCAACCATCGGTCGTGGTGCTCCATGCACGGCGGTAAATGACGTAGCCTGCCGCATCCTCAACCGGCGCCCAGGTGACCTTGATGCCGTTTTCGACGTTCTCAACATACGTCTCGGTCGTTGCCGGCAGATAGATCTTGAAGGAAAGCATCGCTTCGCCGGAATATGCGCCCTTGAAATAGACGAACAGGTAACCCGTGCCGGGCATCGTGTTCTCTTTGTACTCGAAGTCGTAATTCTCCGGCGCGATGACGGTCTCGCCGTCCTCTTCGTAGACGGTGAACGCCGGCTCATGCTTGCCCGCCTCATGGTTCCAGATGACGTACGGCGTTTCGCCCTTATACTCGACTTCGCCCTCGTTGAACTTGACAATGCCGGTGAACTCCGGTCCGAGGATCGTGACGTCGAACGTTGCGGTCTTGCCCTCGTACGTTACGGTGAGGGTGCAGACGCCCGCTTTTTCGCTGCTGAAGCCTTCGACCATGTCCGCCGTCAGATCAACGGTCTCTTCGGTTCCGTTGCTGTAAACGACCTTGATCTTGCCGCCGGTCAGATCCAGCTCTTCGCCGATCTGATATTCCTTCTTCTCGGGAGGAACGATCTCGATGGATTCGACCGTGATCTCCTCTTCGGAAACGGTGTACGGTGCGAAATCCGCAGCGATGTCATGCGCCGTGACGACGGAAGCATTGTCTGCGTAGGTCTCCGCAACAGCGTCCTTCAGAAGCCCGAGCGCGATCTCGGCGCCGGCTTCCAGATTCTCGGCGACCTTGAAGTACAGCGCTGCGACTGCTGTTTCCTCGGTAACCTTCACGCCTTCGGAAGTCATTGTAATGCGGAGCGTGCCCGGCGTCACGTCATTAACGACCGCCATGTTGAAGGCGTCATCCTTTTCGAGATTGACAAAGGTGATCTGTCCGGGATCGTAGGTCAGAGCAAAGGTCAGCGTCAGAAGCGTATCCTCGACCGTTCCGTTCAGAGCAACGTCGACCTTCAGCAGCTGTTCGCCGTTGACCGGCACCGTATTTTCGTTCACATCGCCGCCCTTGATCACGAGCGTGAAATCCGCATCGTCCGCAGCCGTTACGGACACGAACGCAAAGACCATCACGAGAGAAAGGAGCATTGCCAACAGTTTCTTCATAGGTTCTTTTCCTCCTGCTAAATGATACGGGCCGCTGAGCCTTCTTCCGATCGGATCGCCGATCGGACGTGCAGCTGTCACGAAACCTCGCAGATGACGGCGCATGAACACAGAATTGTTCACAGTATCGTCATACTTTCTGATACATCATACCATACTCTTTTTGCTTTTGCAAGACTTACCGATAAAAAATATACAAATGAAACAAATCCTTCTCCGGCAGTCCGCCGGTCCGCAAATAACGTTCCGAGACGGCTCTGTCGACGTCGTTTTTTTCAGGTCGTCTTGGTGAAAAGCACGTTCGACCACTGCCCGTAATAATTCATTCCCTCGAAAACCTGATAGGAGCGGATCCTCACATAATAGACCTTTCTGGACGACAGACCGTACAAAACGGTCTCATATGTTTTCGGATCGCTGATCTTGATGTCCTTTGCGTTCTCCTTGAAATTGATATCGGTTGCGTACTGGATCTGATAGCCGGTAAAGTTTTTCGAGCCGGACCACCGGACCGAGATGCAGGCTCTGCCGGGCACAACGTCTTCCAGCGTGCGTGTGGTGATGCGCACCGTCGTTTTCAGCGGTCCGACGATGCCGAGATTGTAATTGTCCATCGGATCGAACGGATATGCCTTGACGCCGTACTGGTAGCGGGTCCCCGCATAGACGTTGGTATCGACCCAGGTCGTTCGCGTTGTGTTGTTCCAGCGTTCAAAGGACGTCCATCCCGCGCTTTGCCGATTCCATGCGCGGCGATAAATGACATATCCCCTTGCGCCGGTAACCGCTTTCCACGTCAGCCTGACGCCGTCCTCCACATTTTCGGCATAGGTCGTTTCGGTTGCGGGCAGGTAGATCTTGAACGTTCTTGTGACCTTCCCCGCATAGCCGTTCCGGAACGCCGCGATCACATACGCGGTGCCCGCCTCGGTATTGTTCTGATAGCTCAGACGGTAATAGGACGAATCCACCGTCTTCCCCGTCTCTTTGTTGCGAACCGTCACGCGCGGCGTCTGCGGCTTGCCCGTTCGGATCACATACGGCATGCTGCCGAGATAGCTGACCGCGCCGGAGGCGAACACGATCTCCGCGTCGATCTCCTCGCCGACCGTGCTTTCGGAAAGCGTGTAGGGCGTGAGATCCGCGCCGACCGTGCGTCTGGTATAGTCCGCGTCGCCGGTCTGATCGCTCATGCGGACGGATTCCGCCTCGATTTCGCCGGTGAGCGAAAACGTGAACGTCGTTCCCTCCGTCTGTCCCGACATCGGATAGAAGTACAGCGAGATCAGCGGCTTGTCCTTCCGGATGCGGCAGCCGTAATCGGAGGCGAGCACAAAGCGCAGACGGCCCTTTGCCGCATTGTTTGCATTGACGATCAGCGAGCGGTCTCCGACGGTCCTGCCCGACGCGTCCACCGCGTAGATCGAATTGACGCCGAGCGACTGCGAATCGGTCACATACATCAGCTTTGCCGACGGAAAACCGAGGTCGAACGAAAGCGCCGTCAGCAGTTTGGCGTCCGTAACGCCATCGAAATATACGTCGACGCGCAGCGCGTCCTCCCCATCGATCTCGGTCATGTACGCGCTCGTTTCGCCGCCCGGGATTCTGACCGTATAATCGGTTCCCGCCGCCTGCGCCGCCGGGATCGCGGCAAACAGCAGAATCGCCGTCAGAATCGCCGCTATGGTTCGCTTCATCATGGTTTCCTCCGTTCGGTGCGTCGTTTGCAGATTTGAATACAGTATAGCACGAAACCGCCTTCGCCGCAAGTGGAAGCGATTTCCAAAACGGAAAAAGCGCCTTCCGCAGAAGGCGCTTTGTGTTTAACCGCACATGCCGAAGATCATGATGATGACGCCGAACAGCATCAGTCCTGCCATGACCCAGCAAACGATGCGAACCGTACGCTGTTTCATCCGATCGCTCCTTTATATGCGTAGATCGCATCTTCAAATTTGAGATCGGACATCCACCGGTCGAGTCTGTACTCCTCCAGCTCGGCTTCACGAACGCCCGGGAACCAATCCATCTTGATCACGCCGTGGTCGCCGTCGTAGCACATCGTGCCCTCGGCGCGGCGGAACAGATACGCGGTCACGGTCGAGGTTCCGTCGTCCTTTTCAACAGGCTCCGCAATATAGGAATCGATCTCGCCGACGTTCAGAGCGGACGCCTTCTGGAACACATCATCCTCCGAGAACAGGGAGGAATGATCGTTTTCCGCGATCGGATACGGCGAGGGAATAAAGCCCTTGAACGAATCCTTGTTGTCGTCGGATTCCATCAGCTCGTCAAACGACATCTCGCCGGATTTGACCTTTTCGATGATCTCTTCGAGCTCTTCCGCGCTGTCCTTCTCCAGCTTGATGAAATCGATGTAAATAAAGCCCTCCGGCACATACAGCATCGGACTTGCCGAATAGCCGATCTGGTACATCATCATATAGTTCCAGAACGTACCGTCGGAATACGTCGGCGTTTCATGGCCGTCCTCATCCGTCGTCGTCATCGTCTTTTCCACGCTCTTGCGGTAGAAGTCGACAAGCGCGTTCTCGTCAACGCTCTCCTTGTTCTCCTCATAATAAGCGGCGATCGCCTGACGGTAGTATTCGCCTGCCGCATTCTCCTTCAGGAACGCGCGATACGCAGTCCTGCTCATGCCGAGACGCTGGAAGAAGCTGTCCATCTGCTTCTCGAACGCCGTCTTGGAATAGGAACCGCTCTCGATCATGCTGTCTGCATAGCTCTTCTCGATCGATGCGATATGATCGTCCGCGCTCTGATTGCATGCCGCGATCTGCTCTTCGGTAAGCGAGAGCCCGAGCGCCTTTGCTTCCTTTGCGTAGATCTTCTGCTTGACGACCTCGCGTGCGCAGTATTCCTGCAGGTTTTTGATCTGCTCGTCGGAAAGCGTCGTGCTGCCGTAATTGGAGCTGACCGCGTCGAACAGGACCTTGTATTCGCTGATGCTTGCCTTCATGCCGTCCGCGCTCACCGCGGTCGCGTTTCTCTGGAAGCAGTTCAGACCGGCGCTGTCCTTCTGCAGTGCGACCGTCAGAAAGATCGCAACAGCGATTACGAGAACCGCGATCACTGCGATCAGGATGTTGCGCGCCGTCTTCTTCTTACCGTAAACATTCTTTGCCATAGTGTATCTCCTCATATTTCGCAATGAAATCTTATGAATTGTACTCTTTTCCCCGCCGCTTGTCAACCGTCTTGCGGATTTATCTGCGCATAATGCAGTATTCTGATCAAAAAAAGAAGGCTTTGCGCAGTCAAGCCTTCCGTAATTTCTTTATTCTTTATTCCTTCATTTCTGCGGCGTCAGCCGCAGATACGCCGCCATGCCGCCGGTCCTGCCCTTGTCGCGCCGATGCGAGTACAGACGCGTATCCTCGAACGTGCAGACGCCCATCAGATGGATGTGCTCCGGCACGACGCCGCATTCCAAAAACTGCGCCGTCGCCACCTGCCAAAGATCGACCGTCGCTTTGCCCTTTTCGTTTACGCCGAGCAGATCGCACTGCGGAAACGCCAGATCGAAGCTTTCCGCGACGTCGTCGCCGACCTCGAAGCACTTCGGACAGATCGAAGGTCCCACGCCGCAGACGATGTCCTTCGGATCCGAACCGCAGGCAGTCTGCATCGTTTTGATGACCTCCGCGCCGATGCGTTTCAGCGCGCCGCGCCAGCCCGCATGGCAAAGCCCGATGCCCTTTTTCACGGGATCGTAGAAATAGAACGCCATGCAGTCCGCATGTCCGGTGATCAGCGTGACCTCCGGATCGTCGGTCACAAGCCCGTCGCAGAACGGCAGCGGATCACGGTCGTAGCCTCTGCGACAGTCGAAGCGGTTCACGCACAGCACCGTCGTTCCGTGCTCATAGGTGTCCAGCACGATGCCGTCCAGCGGAATGCCCGCCGCGTCGCAGAAGATGCGGTAGTTTTCCAGAACATGCTCGCGCTGCTCCGGGCGCGTGAAGCTCAAATTCAGCGAGGAAAAGCAACCGGTCGAAACGCCGCCGGTGCGCGCCGAAAAGCCGTGGTCGATCTCCGGGTACGCCGAAAACGCCGGGATCGTATAGATACCGACGCCGTTCACCTCCCGGTACGCATGCGCCGGAACGATCGAGCGATAAATCGCGGTAAACTCTTCGCGCGTCATTTTTCGTCCAGAAGCCGCTGCAGTTCCTTGAGGAACGTCTGCGAATCCTTAAACTCGCGATACACGGACGCAAAGCGCACATAGGCGACCTCGTCCACGTCCTTGAGCTTCTTCATGACCAGCTCGCCGATCGATTCGGTCGAGACCTCGGAATCGAGCGAGTTGTTGATCTCGCGGCAGATCTCGTCGACCAGGCGGTTCTGCACGTCCGCGGGGATCGGGCGCTTCTCACACGCCTTGCGAATGCCGACCGCGACCTTTTCACGCTCGAACGGCTCGCGCCGCCCGTCACGCTTGACGACCATGACCGGATTCTCCTCGATGCGCTCCCACGTTGTGAACCTGCGTCCGCAGCCGATGCACTCTCTGCGCCGACGGATCGCACTGCCGTCCTCATTCGGACGCGAGTCGATGACCTTGCTGTCCGTTCCTCCGCAATACCGGCATTTCATAGAGCTTGTCCTCCTTGTTTATATGCCATACTTAATATGATAGTATAGCACATCGAAACAGGATCCGGTCCCCTCCGAAACCGAGTTTACGGATTGTTCAAGTTTTCGGGCTGTCTGTGCAGAAATTCGTTGCGGTTTTCCGCCCGTCGTGAAATAATTCAAACTGCGGCACAAATCGAATACATATCTCACTCGAACCGAACATAGAATCGGTGTATGTCTTTTGCTATTGGCAAAAGCGTACAGCTCCAACAGGGCACGCCGATTCTGTGCGATTGTGTTCGATTTGTGTCGCAGCAAAGGAGCTTGCATTTTTCGTGCGCAGCTCCGGCTGCGCACTTTTCTTTTTGGGAGGGGCAAATGGAGCAAGCAAAACCGACGGGCTATCCGTCCGTCGACAAGCCGTGGCTGAAATACTATTCCGAGGAAATCATCAACGCACCGCTGCCGGATTGCACGATATACGAATATCTTGTCGAGAACAACCGCGCGTATCCGAAGGATATTGCGATCCACTATCTGGGTCGCAGGATCACCTACGGGGAATTGTTCAAACGGATCGACGAGACCGCCGCCGCGTTTGCCGCTTTGGGCGTACAGCCGGGCGAGATCGTCACCGTTGCGCTGCCGAGCATTCCGGAGGCGCTGTATGCCGTCTATGCGCTGAATAAAATCGGCGCCGCCACAAACATGATCCATCCGCTTGCGGGCGAGGACGAGATCATCCACTATCTCAACGAGGTCGAAAGCCGGGTCGCGATCCTGTTCGACGGAACCTATAAACTGATCGGAAAACGGATCGGCGAGACCTCGCTGAAACACGCGATCGTCGTTTCCGCGGGCGATTCGCTTCTCTTTGGCTTGAAACAGTTCTATTATTCGAACAATCCGAAGGTCCGGCTTCCGCAGGATTCGGTTTTCCACAGCTGGACATGGTTTTTGAAAGGCGGAAAAGGCACGGCTGTTCCGACGTTTGCGAAGGATCCCGATACGCTTGCGTTGATCTCCCATACCGTCGGCACGACCGGCGAGCCGAAGGGCGTTATGTGCTCGGATCATAATGTCAATGCGCTGATTTGTCAGATCGTATGCAATTTTGAACATAAACGGCAGAGTACGTGTTTGGCTTCGCTTCCGCCTTTTATCAATTACAGCTTGATTGAATCGATGTTAGCCATGCTGGCAATTGGCTTTAAAGTTGTGTTGATCCCGAAGTATGAATCAGAAAAGCTCGGCGTTTACATCAAACGGTACAAGCCGTACGTCAATATCTCGATTCCTGCTTATTGGGAAGCTCTTCTAAAGACTGAAAACATACGTTCCGTAGATATGTCTTGCTTGCGATATGCGATTTACGGCGGTGAGGCAATGAGCGTTGAAAACGAACGCGCCGTGAATGAATTGCTGCAATCCTGCCATGCGCGGGGACAGCTGTGTAAGGGGTTGGGATCTACGGAGATGATGGCGGCAGCTACGTCGACGTATGAAGGATGCAATACCGAAGGATGCGCAGGCGTCCCGCTTGTTCATACCAATTGCATGCTTGTAGATCCGGATACGCTGACGGAATTGTCCTATGGACAAACGGGCGAAATCTGCTTTTCCGGTCCTACGCTGATGATGGGATATTATCACAACCCGGAAGCGACGGATGCCATCGTGAAGCTTCATAAGGACGGCTGCAGATGGCTGCATACGGGCGATCTCGGTTATATGGACGAGAACGGCGTGCTGTTCGTTACCGGACGTATCAAGCGTATCCTGATGACCAAGGGGAGAGACGGCAACATGACGAAGTTATTCCCCGATCGGATCGAGAAGGTGATCGGGCAGCATCCCGCGGTCGCCGTGAATTGTGCAATCGGCGTTCCGGATCCGGAGCGCGTACATATTCCGGTTGCGTATATCGTCCCGAACGAGGACCGGGCAGACTGTGAACGGATTGAAAAGGAGCTGCGGGAATTGTGCAAAACTCAGCTGCCGGAGTATATGTGGCCGGATCGTTTCGTGTTCGTTGACGAGCTGCCGAGGACCTCGCGCGGCAAGATCGACTACCGCGCGCTGGAGGAACAGGCGGTGAAAGAAGCATAAGCCAAGCGACATAAGCGGCGCACACCTTTTCGGGTGTGCGCTGTTTTTACGGCAGCTCGACCAGGATGACGTCCTCGCCGAGCTTTTTGATCTTCGAGAACGGGATCACCGTTCCGTCCTTGCCCTTCAGCAATCCGAACAGCCGCGGCGCGCCGGGCACGACGATCGCCAGCACCTCGCTCGTGCACGGATCAAATTCGAGATCGCACACGTTTCCGTAGCGCTCCCCCGTACAGACATTGATGACCTCCCTGCATTTCAGTTCCGAAAACAGCATGCGCATCCTTCTTTCCTCCCCGATCGTTTGAAGCTCCATCGACATTTTGACCGCCGACCTCCGTTTCGTTTGGATAGATTATGCGGACGCGCCGCGAAATAGAATCACGCTTTTTCGACGGATTTCATACCATGGCAGTAAAGAACCAAGGAGGAAAGACCATGCAACAATCCTATGCAAACGGCGGGTGCTGCTTTACGGACCGCATCCCCGCCGTCGATCCCACCGCGGTCGACAACGTTGTTCCCGCGGGCTCCGTCTCTGCAGACAGCTCCTGCGGCATGACGGGCGGCTGCGCGCTTGCGACCGTTTATTTCCCGAATCAGGCGTACCGCGCAGGCTTCTGTCCGTGTGAAGCGCTCGCGCACGGTACGCTTTTCCCGGAGCTTGTCTCCGAATACCCGACCTGCAGAAATAGGGAGGTATGAATATGACGAACTATACGGAACAGGAGCTTCTGCAGCGGATCGGCGAAGTCCGCTTCGCCTGCGTCGAGCTGCAGCTCTATCTCGATACGCATCCCGATGATATCGACGCCGTGAACGATTTCAACAGCTACGCCGCGACGCTCGACCGTCTCTGCAATGCGTACACCGAACGCTTCGGTCCGCTCGAAAACTTCGGCAACAGCACGCACGACGCCGGAAGCTGGGTCTACCAGAAATGGCCGTGGCAGAATTGAGGAGGTAAGCTTATGTGGATCTATGAAAAAAGACTCGAATACCCCGTTCGCATCACCAAGCCCGACCCGAAAATGGCAAAGCTTCTGATGGCACAATACGGCGGCCCCGATTCCGAGCTCGGGGCGGGGCTCAGATATCTCACGCAGCGCTACTCGATGCCCGACGACCGCATCCGCGCGACGCTCACCGACATCGGCACCGAGGAAATCGCACACTGGGAGATGATCGCGACGATGATCACACAGTGCATGCAGGGCGCAAGCCTTGAGGAGCTTTCCGCAGCAGGGCTGGATGGCTACTACACGATGCACGGCACCGGCGTCTTCCCCGCCGATCCGAACGGCGTGCCCTTCACCTCCGCCTATATCGCCTGCACCGGCGATCCGATCGCAGATCTATCCGAGGACATGGCAGCCGAACAGAAGGCGCGGGCGACCTATGAGCATCTGATGAACATGACGAACAACAGCCAGATCATCGAACCGCTGTACTTTTTGCGCGAGCGCGAGGTCGTACACTATCAGCGCTTCGGCGAGTGCCTCGAGATCATGCAGGCGATCAAAACCGGCCGCAGCGCACCCTCCTGCCGCTGCACGAGACGGCGCTATTGACACAAAAAGGACTGCTCTTTGAAGGTGCTAATTAGGGATATGCAAAAAACACATTTTTAACTGGCATTCTTCAAGCGGGTGGCAAACAGAAAAGGCTCCATGGCAGAAAACAATCTGCTATGGAGCCTTTTACTCTATCTTGATGCAACCATATGAAAACGCATCGAACACAAGGGGACGGTTAGCGTGGGATGAATTCGATATTTCGTCCACATGGTGTATATGTGTCCGCTTGCCGGAGCATGGTTGTTCTCCTGTGTTGTTATCTCCCTGTGTTGCTGAAATACTCAGTTATCCGCGCGGTTGTAGCCGTTTCGCATGGTGACGCTGGATTCGTACAGCACCGCGGTCAGCGCCTTGTCGGTCTGCTCCTTTGCCATCGTCGCAAGCTTCTCGTTCGCCTCCGCGCAAAGCGATGCGTCGCCGGTCTCCGCGATCTTCCGGTCGTATGCAAGCACGAGCTTCCTGCCCTCGGTCATGACCGCGTTCTGATAGCGTGTCACGATCTGCACGCACTGATTATAGCTGTGATCCGCCAGCGCACCGATCAGACGGCTGCCCCAGTAGAAGTTTTCGGTCGAAGCGTCAAGCGTGACATCACTGAGGTATTTCGGCATTTTCGCCGCATTCGGATACACCGGCAGCAGCGCGTCGAACGTGGTCGAGCCGAAGCATATCCACTCAAGCCCTTTCGCGCAGTCGGGCGCGTCGGAACGGATCTGACACACGGACGTGACGCCGGTGCGGTTGATGCCGATCGAGCGGTACTTGCCGCGCATGCCGGTGTCGTGGTTCAGATACGGATCGAACGGCGTTCCCTTATAGTTCGAGGAAAGCAGCTCCTTGACCTCCTCGACCGCGATCTTGCGGTCCGGGACAAAGCTCCACGGGATATCGTCGCTTTCGGGTGTGAAGTCCGCGTTCGGACCGTCCCAGCGATACTGTCCCGGCGCAAGATATCTGCCCATATACCACGCGCGGGGTGTGTTGTAAACGTGGTCCTGATCGGAATGTGAGCCGAACACGAGCCGCGGATTGAACGCACCGCCTTGGTTGCAGTCGAGATGATAGGTCTCGATAAATTCTTTCAGATCCTTCGAGCACAGATGCGTCTTTTGTTCTCCGAAGGCGTCGTCGAAGTCGAAGCTGTCCATGCCGAACTGATTTGGCATGATCACCGCGACGTCGTCCGGCACGCGCTTTGCCATCCAGTGATGCCCGCCGATCGTCTCCATCCACCAGATCTCGTTTTCATCGTTGAACGCGATCCCGTTGGATTCATAGGTGCCGTACTGTTCCAAGAGCACCGCAAGCCGCAGCACGCCCTCTCTGGCGGTGCGGATATACGGCAGCACGAGCACGACGATGTCCTCTTCGCCGATGCCGCCCGGGACGTCCTTTTCTTTCTTCGCCTTTGCCTTTTGATACGTCACCAAAGGATCCGCCGAAAGCACGCGCGGGTTCGAGGTGATCGTTTCCGTCGCCGTCATGCCGACGTTTGCCGCATTAATGCCGGTCGCCGCCCAGACGCCGTTCTTCGGGTCGACGCTCGGGCACGCGGTATAGCGCATCGGGTTTTCCGGAAGCGGAACCGTGAGATGCCCGATCACGGAGGTGTATGTTTTCTTCTGATCCTTGGGCTCGACGACGATGAGCTTTTTGACGTCGAAGCGTCCGTCGTCGGTCCGCGCGATCATGGTGGAATTGTCATTGGAAGCATGTTTTCCGATCAATACGGTTGTACAGGACATGTGATAACCTCTTTTCCGTTTTTTCTGTTTTCATGATACGCAAAAACGGCACCGATGTCAACCCGTTTCCGCCCTGCCGGACGCCCGCGCGCAAAGCAAAACGGCGCGCAAAAAACTGCGCGCCGCATCGGAAAAGCTCAGGTTCGTTTCGCGTACCATGCCGGATACCATTTCTGGAACCACGCGGTAAAGACCCCCATCAGAATCGGAAGGATGTTGTTCACGATCGCCGTATAAACCGAGAATCTGCTGCGCATCAGGAAGAAGGTCCAGACCGACGTCAGAACGTACAGAACGCCCCAAAGCGCGGTCAGGATCCGGTTCGTCCGCATGAACAGCGGGTTGTTCAGCGCTTGCGCGCCGTTGTAATCGTTCATGGAATAATGCGCCGTCAGCGGGATCTTCGTCAGGCACGACACAAGCCACATCAATCCGAACGCCAGATACGAGAGCGGCACAAGCAGCTGCTTGTTCTCAAACAACAGCAGCAGGATCGAAAACGCCGTCACCGCGGCGCAGGAGATCACGTCGTATACGGTCTTGCGGCTGCGGAAAAACACCGACGGGACCAGCGCCGACACCGCGATCGCCGCAAGGCTTCCGTACAGGGCGTGGATCGGCGCGCCGATCCAGAACGCGATCCACGGGATCAGCATGCAGAGCATATTGCTCTTCTTTTCCTTGGCTTTTTCCGGAAGCTCCTTCGCCTTCTCCTTTGCCTCGCCCGCGCCGAAATACCGGTCCCAATGGAGCATCAGCTCGAAATCGCCGTCCACGCGATACAGCTTCTTCATCATCGCCGCCGCGCCGGAGATCTTTCCCTCGGCGATATCCCGCCAAACGGTATACGGCGTTTCGATCCTTGTGGTATAAGGTACAAATCCGTCCGTAATGACCTCGCTGCCGTCCTTTTTCAGCAGGATCTGATAGCATCGTCCGAGATCCGTGTAATCCATTTCCAGCACGACGTCCCTGCCGGGATACGATTCTTTGCGGTACAGCGCCGCCATTTGTCTGGTAAAGATCAGATCGTCCTGCTCTTTCTCCCCGCGCTCCCTGTCGACGCCCCAGCTCGCGTCCGCCATCGCCTCGAACTGCTCTCTCGGGAACAGCGGCGTTTCCAGCGCTTCGCGCGTCTTTTCCGTGATCCCGCCCGCAGCATACTCTTCGCCCGCGGCGGTCATGATCCCCAGATACCGGTCCGTGTGCGCGGACAGCGCCGGCACCCGGAACAGCTCGCCCTGCCCGCAGCAGATCATCTCATACCCGCCCTTGCCGAATATGTGATCGAACATCGTCTCCACCGCGCCGTAATTGCCCTTTGCGGTATGGAATCCGCAGGTGGAGATCACGACGTTGCGCTTGCCGGACATATCGTACCGCGCCGGATGTCCGCCCGTTTCGCTGTCCGCCTGCATAAACGGCAGAGAGAGCGGCAGCATGCGGTCGATCAGATTTTTGAGCCTGCCCGGCACCGAAAAATAGTACAGTCCGAAGGACCAGACCGTCAGGTCCGCCCACAGGAGCTTATCCAGAACGTCCTTCATGTTGTCGCGGACGACGCATACGCCGGGCGTCTTGTTCCAGCAGGCAAAACAGCCGAGGCACGGGCGGATGTCCGCCGTGCTCAGCCGGATCTCCTCGACCGTCACATCCGTTTTCGTTTCGATCCCGGCAATAAACGCGCGGGAAAGCTTCCGTGTGTTGCTCTGTTCGCCCCGCGGGCTGCCGTTAATCAACAGGATGTTCATTTGCCGCCTCCTCCAGTAATTGTCTGCAGTGATCGATCCATTGCAGCAGCATCTGCATGTACCGCACGCCGAAATCCACCGTCATTTGCCAATAGAGCGCCTTCTTCGGATCCTCCACCATCGCCGCGTACCGCTCGATGTCCGGCGGCGCCGTCTGAAGCTGTTTCGCAAAGCGCTCACAGCCCTCGCGCATGCCGTCAAAATACGCAATGTTCTCCGCAGCGCTCCGCTCCCCGCGGAAAAAGGTCTTCATCAGCAGCCGGTTCCGCATGACCAGCTCCGAGCTGTCCGAGATCAGCCAGCGATTCAGCTCCTGTCTCCCGCTTTCGGTGATGGA
>JAEEGK010003833.1_pt1 | contig 37220 bp, 21 predicted proteins | sample 8958771 | NCBI WGS metagenome assembly JAEEGK01 (sample SAMN16246547, study PRJNA631951) | gut metagenome | biome: gut microbiome; feature: rumen; material: SC-attached | host: Bos | place: Iran: Karaj | collected 2018-10
TCATAAAAAAAAGAGAGAAATATAAATATTAAAAAAAAAAAGAAAGAAGTAGAATTAATAATTAATTAAAAGATATAAAAAATTTATATTTATTAATAACCAATTAGAAAATTATATATTATTATAATAAAAATAAAAATAAAAAACTATATTTTAGTTTATATTATATTTATTTATGTATTAAAATAAAAAGCGAAATGATAATTCATAAAATAAGAAAAAAAAATAATATTCTCTGAAACATAAGAAAAATAAATGGCAGAATCTGAAAAAGTGGACAACAAACATCAAGAATACAATCTTTTATCTCATACTCAAACAAGTGTAAATTCATGCTTAATTCAAAGTTCAAATGATGAACAATCAAATGATTTAAAAAATGATGAAAACATAATAACTAACAGACCAGAAAAAAATGAAATTCAAAATGTAAAAGAAAAAGAAACACCATATGAAGAAACAAAACAACATTTATCAAAAAAAGATAAACATTACAATTTACAAGATAAAGATAGACTAAATAATCAATTAAAGAATGAAGGAGTATTAAGACCAAAAGCATTATTTGATGGAAGTGATTTTGATATATTAAAAAAAGAAAAAGAAATATTGAACGAAGAACAAGAAGAAGAATCAAATAAACCAATAAATGAAAACAATGGAAATACATCATTTGAGGATGATTTAGCAAAATTTATGATTTGTAAGAAAATATATATAGATCAATATTATAAAATAAGTGATTTATTTATTAAATGTCCTTTATATTATAATTATAGAATAAGTTTAGAATATGATAAAGAAGGGGAAGCTTATTATTTATTTAATTCAATTGATTTATCATCATCATGTTCTCATAATATTTGTTCAAATCAATCACAATCAATAAAAATAGATATTGGAAGTTATGATTCAAGAAAAGGAAAAAGAAAAAAATTTATAATTTTACAAAAACCTTTTAGATGTGCATGTTCATGTTTTTGTGCTTGTTGTTCAAGACCTACATTAAATATATTTATTAATAATAAAGAAAAAGAAATGATTGGTTTTATAAGAGAAAAAAGAACTAAATATAATCCAATTATGTATATTTTTTATAAAAATGGTATTCTTAAATATAAAATTTCAACTTCTTATTGTCAATGTGGTTATTGTTGTAGAAATTGTCATTGTTTTGAAATGTGTGATAAAGCGAAATTTGATATTTTTAATTATAATGATTTTAATGAAAAATCAATAGGTTCTATTGAGAAAGTTATAGTCAGGGGAAATAAAGTTAAACCTGATTATGAACAAATTACTGTTAATTTACCTTCAAATGCTTCTAATTTAGATAAAGTTTTAATTATGGCTTCTGCTTTTTTTATTGATCTTTTATATTATCAAAATATTAAGAATTCCAAAAGATGTAGTGGAGGACCTCCTTCTGGTTATTAATAATAAGTGTTTTATTTTTTTTATTTATTTTTTTTTATTTTTTATTTCCAATCATGGAAATCAATTATGTTTTATACATGAAAATAATATTTTTTTGTTTTCTTTTATGTCTTTTTAAATATTTCAAAAGTATTTTAAAATTTAAATATCAAATTTGTTGTTGTTAATTTATTGAAAATTATTGATATATTTATCTATTATTTTTTTATTATTTTTTTTACCTTTTTTCTCGGAATTTTTTATTTCATCTTCATTTATATTTTTTACACAAATATTTTTTCCAGTTTTTAAACTATCGACTATACCTTCTTCAATTAAATCAATATTGTAATTAGTTATATAATTTTCAATTTCTTTTTCAAAAAAATCATTTTGTTTTATCTTAACATCTTTTAATTCTTTAATTTGTTTATTTGAAATAATACATTCTTGAAGATTTTTATTAAAATTTAATCCATATTGAGAAATAGGCTTATTAATTAATAATAAATTAGTAATTTTTCCTTTATGTATTTGATACATTTTTTCAAAAGTAAAAAAAGGATTTACTTTAGATTTATTTATCCATATACAAATTTTTCCATCTTCATGGCCTGTAATAATATTGTTTCTAGTTCCTAATATAAATACACTTATATTAGAATTTAAATTTTTAATATTTTGAATTAATATTGAATTATCTTTTGTTAATTTAATATTATGAGTTTCATTTAATTTATAATCATTTAATTGGAAAGAAAAAATTTCTAAAGTATTATTTGAAAAATATATTGTGTTATCATTAATTATTAAATTTTCTATTTTATGATTTAAATTTTCAATTAAAAAACTATTACAAACTTGTAAATCTTCTAATTTTAATTGTAATATATTAAAAGTATCTCCATATAGAAAAATATAATTTCTATTATATATAATGAAATTATTATAATTTACATTTGTATTTTCAAAAAAAAAAATTTCTTTTGGTAATTCTTTTTTCCCTTGAACAACATGACCAAATAAATATAAAGATAATTTCTCTTTATTTAATATTAAAACAAAATTTTTAACACATTTAATTTTTATAATTTCATTATTAGATAATTTAATAGATTTAATTAATAAACCACAAGATAAATTATATATGAATAAATTACCATTAAAGCTTCCAACAAATAAAAATATTTTATCATAAGAAATTTCAAAGCAAGAAATTTTTTCATCAGTAACAGAAAATTTAGTATAAAATTGAGTAGAAGAAGTATTCCAAATATTAAATATTGATTTATTTTCATGTAAATAAATAAAAAATTCACTAAATAAATTTGAATCAATAACTCTTATTTTATTATTTGGAATATAAGTTCTTAAATTTTCATCATTATATGAGAATGCAATTGTTCCTGAATTTTCAGCCCATAATAATATTTCTTTTTGATTTTGAGAAGTAGATAATATCATTTTATCAGTAAACATTTGAATATTTTTAAATGAATCTGAATTTGTAAATGACATTTTTAATCCAGAATAAAAATAATATTAGAAAAAAATTTAATGTAAAAATAATTAAATAAAATTTTTAAATTTTATTTAATATAATAATTAATATTCTTACTTTCCTCTCTTTTTATAGAAAATTCTTATATATATAATTTATTTTCAGAAATAATTTTATTTATATATTTTCATTTGAATAATATATTTCTATTTATTTATGATAAGATAATCTTTAGTTTTCTTTTTGATTCTTGAAAATAATTTTTAATGAAAATCATCTATTTATTTATAATTTATTTGGGCTTTTTAAAAATTTCATTATTTATTAAAGATTTAAATTACTTCATATTGAATAGTAGTTATCTTTATATTTTTGAAGAACAATTTCATAATCTAAATAAAGAGAACATAAAAATTAAAGGAATTTATGAATTTGATAATAAATTATTACATTTCCTTTCTTTTCATCAATTTATTCGAAAAAAATCTAAAAAAAATAATTAATTAAATATTTAATAAAAAATATAAATCAAAAAATAAATATATAAAAATCAAAATTAAAATTAGCATTTTCCTTCTTTTTTTAAAACTTTTTCTTTTTTATCAGCATATCTTTCATTAGTATCAAATTTAACCCAAGAACCTCCTTTAATCATATTATCTAATTCAGTTTCTATTTCTTCATCAGCATATCCAGAGTTATAAACAAGAGTCCAAAATTCAATCCATTCATTTAATTGTATTGAACCATCATTATTTTTATCTACTTGATCAAACAATTCATTTGAATTTATTTTTGGAAAATTTTTTGACCAAAATTTTAATGTCTCTTCTCTATCTATTGTTTTTGAATTATCTTCATCAATTAAATTAAATAAATTTAAAACTTTTTTTTTTAATTCTTTTGGTAACTAAATATTTATAAAAATATACTTTTTTTTGTTTGTTTCCCATTTTTTATTTTTATGAATATTATTCATAAATAAATTATTGTTTAATAATAATATATAATTAATTATAAATAAATAGAAAAGATTATTAATTAAAATATAATGATTGAAAATATTGGAATAGGATTAATTTTTTTTACTCCAATAATACCAACTTATCAAACTTATATGGGAGAAAATGATATAAAACAATATCCTTATTTTAATATTGTATTAAAATTATTGGTTGGAATAATTTTATTTTCGATTAATTGGAAATTTAATATAATCTCAAAACCAATAAAAACAGAACAAATTGTATATTATTTCCCTTTGATTGATTTAGGTTTTTTTAGTGTAATATTAAGTTCAATATTCTTATGCTGTTATATTTATTTTCTCTATAAAAATGATATTAGAAAATCAATTGAAAGAATTTCCGCTTTTTTAATTGGAGTTGTATTTTCTATTTATATTTCTACTTATTTTATACAAATTCCTTTAATTTCACATATTTTAATTGTTTCTTCTTATACTTTCTTAAATTTGTATCCTTTTATTAAAATAAAAGAAATTTATTCAACTAGAGATTATAAATTAATTAATTATCTTGAATTATATGGAATTATGATTTTTAATTTTTGTTATATTCAATTCAATGCAAAAAATTCTGGTATTAATTATCTTCTAATAATAGCAATCATTAATTCTTTAATTTCAATTATAGAATTAATAATTTTCATTTATTTATATTATAAAGAAAATTGGCAGGGAAAACAAAATAATGAAATGGATGTAAATGCGGATTCTAATCAAAAAATTGTACATTTAATTGGAAATAATAATCAAACACATGAGAATTCAAATGATACTCCAACTCCTAATTCTAATGATTATCAACCTCCAATTATGAATAATGATGGTATTACTGATTTAGTTTAATTTTATTGATGATTAAATTTTATTTAAACATTAAAAATAATAAAATAAAAAAAATCATAATTAAATTTAATTAATTAATATATGATTTTATTATTAAAAATTTAGTCTACAAATAACTACTTTATCTCCATATGTTGCAAATATATTATATTTTTGAGAAAATTTAACTCCTTTACAAGAAGTAAAATGAAGCCTTTTAGAAAATATTAAATTTAAATTATTAAAAAAAAGCCCAGAATATTTCCCAATTATATCAGTAACAATAAACATTTTAGAATCAGGTGAAATTTCAATATTTAATAATTTATCATTTATTTGAATTTCCTTGACTTTTCTCACTGAATTTTTATCACTAATATCATTAATGGAAATTAAATGCTCATATAATAAAATTAAATATTTATTATCATTTGACACCTTAATTTTTATTATTTCTTGTTGAATTGAGTTAAATAAAGTAAGAGAAGAATTTTTAATAATTAATTCATTTTCATGATTATAAGATATATTAAAAACCATAATTTCACTTTGATTAGATTCTAATTTTTTAACTGAATAAATATATTCACCTAAATAATCAATAACACAACTTGAAATATTCTCTAAACAATGTTTTGATTCTAAAAAAATTTCATTTTGAAAACTTGATATATTCCATATATAAGATAATCCAGAATTATCTTTAGAAATGAGAATATTATTAATTTCATTATAAATTATTTCATTAATATAATTTAAGTGACTAAACATTTGAAATAAATATTCTTTTTTTAAATAATCATATATTATTATTGAATAATCAGTTTTTGTAGAATAAATTATTGTATTATCCCTTTTAATAAAATGAGTATTTAAAGTTCCATTCAATGAATCTGAATAAGAAAATAATAATTTTCCTTTTATGAAATCATATATTTCTATTGTATTATCATCTGATGATACTAAAAATAATTCATTTTTAAAATCAATAGAATTTATTGAAAGTCTGTTTTTACTTATTGAATATATTGGAGTTGCATTTTTAAAATTTATTTCACTGAAATTTACTTTTATTATTGATTTACTTTCCATTTTTTAAATATTTTTTAAAAATAATTATTATGATAATAAAAAGAATATTTTTCTAAAATTTTCTATATATTTTTTTAATTATTTTAATTTTATTATATTTATATTATATTTACTCTAAATCTTCAAAAGTTATAATTGTATTTTTTTTTGAAAAATAATATAAAATTTCATTATTCGTAAATTGTGCAAAAGAATTTATAAAAATTTGATTATTAAAATAATTATTATTATTTTTAATATTCTTAATTATATATTCTTTAAACAATTGTTCTGTAAATTTAAATTTTGGGCAAATAAAACCAACTAATTCAAATAACATATTTTCTAATTTTTTTTCTTGAATATTTATATTTTTTAAAATATCTTCTAATTCATTATTTTTATTAATCAAATCATTCTGACAAAAAATTAAAAATTCTTGTTTTCCTTCAAGTAACTCAATTTTTTTTTGAATTAATTTCATTTGATTAATTAATTCTTCAATATATGTTAAATTATCTTTATCTTCTTGTTCAATTAAATTTAATTCATTAGAATATTTTTTTCTTTTAATATCTTTTAATAATTCTTTTTTTCCTTTTTGAAATAAAGGATGAGCATATTCATAATTATCATTATTAATTTTAGTGAAATTATAATAATTTAATTGACGATGAAATGAAGAATACAATTGAGTTTGATAAACTTCTGGTAAAATTTCATAACAAAATTTTTTAAAATTATGAATTATAAAAGAAGTTCCTTTTTCATTCCAAGATATTATATTATTTGTTTTTTCGTTGTTTACAAGAGTGAATAATTTTAATATAAAATCATTCACTTTATTTTCCTTTTTTTTCATATATTTTTTTTATATATAATTTAAAAATAATTATTATTTAAAAATAATTTTTAAATTATATATTTTTTTATATTTATTAAATTGCATATGTCAAAAATTCATGAATCATTTTTTTATAATTTATATGACTTAATAAAGAATGTATATGTGTATTATCATATGGATACATATTTAATTGATAAAGAATTACAAACACAACAAAATTTATATATGATGGGTATCCTATTTGTAACACTTCTTATAAATACTGCAATTCTTTTAAAATTGTTTCTCATTATTTTATATTTTATAATAATTCATACGATATTAAATTTCATTAAATTCATTAAATCTCTTTTCAAAACTAAATTTAAAATCAATTGGAAATCAACAATGAAAAATACAATATTATATTTTAAACAATTATTTTCAAGAATTTACTTTTATAATTTTTATAAATATGATAATATGTTTATTTCTCTTACATTAGTTATATTTTATATTACTTTTATAACAAGTAATTCACTATTTTTAATATATAATTATAATTTAATTGAGGAAGAAATAAAAGCAGAAAAATTTTTTTTTTTCCATTTTTTATCTATAGAAACTTCAATTATAATAGAATTATCATGTTGTATAATTTATTCAATGAGAAATTTAAAATTCCAATTTTTTTTAATAATATTTTTTACTTTAGCATTTAATGGAATTTTTTTAATTTCATATTTTTTTCAAGAAGTATTAATAAATAAAAAAGGATATATAGCAACAAACATTCCAATTATAATTGATAATATAATATTTAATATAATATTTCTAATTTTACATATTAATGCTTTTATCAATGTTAAAACTCAAAATAGAACAAGTAAAATAAGCTATTTTTTATAATTATAGTAACTTTATTTAATCTTTTATTTGAAGAAAGAGATGAATTTTATTCAATTCATTTTCCAGAATATGAAGAACAAGTATTATTAAATGAAAAACAATTAAAAACTATTTCTAATTTATTTTCTTTTGAAGAAGCTTTTTATATGATTAAAGATAATGATATTGTTTATAGAGGTAATATTTATATTTATAAATTTTATAGAAGATAGATTTAAACATAAAACATTATTAAGTTTTTTTTTTATATTTATTGCTATTACTAATTTATTAGAATTAACATATAATATTTTAAAATATTATGATGAGGATCTTGTTTTAAAAAAAAAAATTAAAGATAAACTTAAATGGGTTTCTTTATTTCATACTTTTCTTCTTTTAATTTTAAGTTGGATGACTTTTGTAAAAATGAAAATAAAAACAACTATTTTTTATTAAAATAAATATATTTTGTTTATTTTTGTATTTAAAAAAAATTATTTTTAATTAATATTTTGTTAATGTTTCTAATAAATACATTAAAATAAATAGCATTTATCTTCTTTTACTTCTTTATTTAAATTTTGATTTTCATTAATTTTATTTAATAAAATATCATTCTTTAAATTAGGAGGATTAATATATTTATATTCACTGATTTTTTCACTATAACAAGCAAATTCATATTTATTATTATTTTCAGATTTATTTATTTTTAATAAGGGAACACTAATTTGTTTTTTAACATCTTTTAACTTATTATAATCATTATTATAAATTTCACTTGAATTTTCTATTATTTCTGAATCAGAACTATCATTATTATTATTAAATATTGTTGAAGAAGAAGAAGATAAATTTTTATTTTCATTTCTTGAATTATTTTTTTCTTTAAAACTATTTTTTAATATTTGTTGATAAAAATCATTATCTAAAGAAGAAATTTCTTTTGAATCATCCATTCCATAAAATATATTTTTTTCATCATTTAAATCAAATTTGATAATTTTACTATTAAAAAAAGAAAGTGAATTTTCAATATTTATATTATTATAATTTTCACTTAAATTTATTTTTGAATTGAAAGATGATAATAAAAAATCTTCATTTTTTATACTTGATGATTTTATATTTAAAGATATTTCATTAGATAATTTAATAATATCATTTAATATTTGTTCATAAAAATTAAAAAAAGTTTTATAAATTAATTTTCTATTATTAGATTCTTGTAATATATTATTATTTTCATTATGAAAACAATCAGTATTATCAAAGAGATCTGCATTTATTATATTACAATTAATATTTTTATTATTATTTAATATTTCAATATTATTTGATAATTCTTTAAATTGATTTTTAATTTCTAAATTTTTTTCTAAATCAAAAATAGAATAATCTTTACTTATTAAACTATATATTATAGAATATATTTTCATTAAAAAAACATTATTTTTTAATAAATCAATTTTTGATACTTTTTCAATTTCTTTTAAATTAATATTTTCAATTAAATTTCTTAAAATATTATTTTCATTTCTTTTTGAATAATTAATATTAAAAGTATTAGTATTATCATTAATTGTTGAAACTGCAGTTCTTGAATAACTATTACTATTTGCTTTAATTATTTTATTTTGTTTTTTTTGTTCTATAAAATTTGAATTAATTAAAACTTTAGGATAATATATTCTTTCATTTAACATTTTATTTTCTTTTTTTAATCTTGTTGGATTTTTTACTATTTTTTTTAATTGAGTTATTCTCTTCTTTTGAAATTTAATATTATTTGATAATAAATTTTGATTTGATTCTTTATTAATTATATTATTTTGATTTGTTTTTGTTTTTGATTTATTACTTATTAAAGAATTACATAATGAACTTTTAAAAGATTTATTTAATATTTTATTCTCATTATTATTATTTTTCGTTTTTAAATTAGTTAAATTTATATTTGAATTTTTTGATGAATTTAACTTATGATAAGGTAGTTGAATAATTTTTTTCATTTTTGATTAAATAAAAATAAATCATATTAATAATTTAAATATTAACTTAAAAATTTTATATTTCTTAAAAATAATACATTAAGATTCAGTCACTTCAATTATATTATCTTTATTTTTATTTTTACTTTCAACTTCACTTTTTGCTTCAGAACTAATTTTTTCATATTCACTTAACATTTTTCTATATTTTTTACAATAAATTATTACTCCAATAAATGTAACAATATAAATAATTGGAATAATTATTAAATATTTTTTTAAAGAATCATCTAAATTATCAATAAAAGAACATTTTTGAATATATACTTTTTTTTCAATATAATCAAAATCAAAAAGAAAATTTTGATTAACATCAACAATTTTTAAATTTCTTTTTCCAAAAATATTATCATATAAATTAGAATTTAAAATATTATCATTAGAATTATTAATATTATTATTTCCTTTATATTTTATATTAGAAGCATTAAAAATTAAACAAAAATCATTTGAATTAAAAATAATTTCTCTTTTTCCATTTTTACAAACTCCTCTTTCAAAATGAGTTAAATCTTGTGTGATACAATTTTTACAAGCATAAGGAGAAACCCAATCAAAAATAAAAGTACATTTATTATCTATAACTTTCTTTAAAATTGGAGAAGAAATTTCATATTTATTACATATTAAATTAATATATGATTTATAATTTCTTTTTGGATCATTTAAACATATATCTCCTTCTTCCATTTCTATTGTTATTGAATTTTTTTTTAAATTTTCTGAAAAATATACTTTTTTTATAAATTGACCTAAATTTTTTTTTATTTTAGAATTTGTAAATGTAACATTTTGTTCAGAAAAAATATCAGAATTAATATTATATGAAGGTTTATTTATAGTAAATAAACCAAAAATTTGTCCTTTTTTAAAAATATTTTGTTCTTCTTCATAAGTAAAATCTAAAATATTAATAGTACTTTGTTGAAATATAGAAATAAAAAATAAATCTCTTTCTTTATTATCATTAGAAATAACAATAAAGCTTTTTTCATAGCATAAAATTCCACTTTGATCACTACATAAAGATTGATAATATTCTTTAAAAGGAATCAGATTAAATCTTAATTTATTATTATCATTAATTAAAACTTCATTTAATTTACATTGTTCATTTTCATAATAAGTATAAGAAGGACATTTTGAACAAATATAATTATTATTTATTAATTGAGCAATTCCTTCAAAACATTTAATACAATTTTCTTGTTTTTCATCTGGAATTTCATTATTAGAACATATTATACAATTTTTACAATCTTTTGAAGATATATATTTTTGAGGACATTTTACTAAAATTTTTTTTGAATTTGATAATTCACTTCCATATATTTTTAATCCTTTGATTTTTACACTTATTTTATTTTTTGGTTTTTCTTTTGTAAATATTAACATTATTGTATTTTTCCCTAAATTTAAATTCATTTTCTCTGTAAAGATACTTGTTATATTACTATATGTTTTTGTTTCTTGATTTATTTTTATTGTGAAAATTTCATCTTTATCTAAATTTAAATCTAAATCAAATTCAATATATGCTGATTGAGATATTATTTGAATTTTTTTTATTAAAGTTTCTTCAGAATCTGAAAAATATAAATATGAATAAATTTCATTTCCATTTGATATAAATCCTTCATATGAATTAAAAAAATCTTTAATTAAATAACTTTTAAAATCAAACTCAAATTTATTTATTAATACATTTCCAGGTACACATTGAATATCATTATTATCATTATTATAATTATTTAAATTACTATCACATAATTCTTCTTCAATTAATTTTAAATCATCATTTTCAATACAATAATTAGTATTAATTTTATATTTGAGAATTTTTTTTCCATTAACACAATTTCCAATTTCAATTAATTCTTTATCATAAATATTACATTTTTCTTTTTTTCTACAAAAATTAGAATTAGGGAAAGAAAATTCTCCATCTTTACATTTTTCACATTTTAGAGAGATTTCATTATAAAAATAATTTTCAGGACAAGAAAAACAATTTGTACTTCCTTGAGGACTAAAAGAAAAAATACATTTTTCACAAGTAATAGAAGTTTCATCGAAATTAATAACTTCAAAATTTTGAATATATAATCTCATATTTTCATTATTTTTAAAATACCAATATGTCATTACAATTTGATGTTCTCCTTCATTAAAATCTTTATAAATAATTTTCCAATCAGAATTTCTTTTATTTTCTCTTATTATTAATTCATAATCAATATATAATTTAAATTCCCCATTAATTAAATTATTTTCAAAAATTGAATCTTGTTTATATTTTAAAATAAATCTTCCTGATTGTTTAGAATTAAAAAAGTAAATAATTTGAATATAATATTTCATATAATCACCAATTAAATCTCCAGTCATTAACATAGTTTTATCATTACTAATTAATAATGAAGTACAATTATCATCTTTTTTAGTTTCTTTTTCAGAAATAGCAAAACAATTAACAGTAAATTTTTTTAAATGTTCTTTTCTCCAATTATTTACTATTTTAAAATCTCTTCCTGAAGAATAAGTATTTTCAGGACATTTTTCACATTCTATTTTATTTTCAAAAGGATTAAATCTCATTATTTCTCCTTCATTACAGTATTCATCACATGATATATTAAATACTGGAAGAGTTGAATATATTGATAATATATTTTCTTCATCTTCTATTTTTTTATTTTCACATTCTGATAATAATATTATTGAAATGTTTCTTGTGTTTGTTTCTAAGTCACATTGAGAAAATATTTGCTTAAAATCTTTTTCTTCACATGGATATGAATTTGATATTTTTAATATGAAATTTACTATTATTATAAGTATATATTTTTTTTCCATTTTTTTATTTTTTTTATGATAATTTTTAATATTTTTTTAAAATAATAATTTAAGGAAATTAATAAAAGTTTTTTTAAATAAATTTTATATTAGGATTGAACAAAAAATAATTAAATAAATATGAGTAAATACCTTAAAAAATTTGATATGATATCTCCAAACAACATTTTATATTTTAATAATGAACCTTCTCATCAATCTTCCTTTTCAGGTTTACTTTCATTATTATGCTATTCTTTAATATTTTTCTTTTTTATTTATTTTTCATTAGATGTAATAAAAAAGAAGAATCCAACATCATATTTTTATAAGCAATTTATAGAGGAAGTAGGAACATATTATTTAAATACATCAACAATATTTCATTATATTCAATTACTTGATGAAGATAATAATATTAGAATAGATGATAATTCATTTATAATGTTTGGAACTGAAGAATATATAGATAGATTTTTACTTAATTTTTCTCTTGAAGAAACAGATCATTATTATTATGGTAAATGTATTAAAAATGATATATTAAATAATGAATCAATAATAAATGAAGAAAATATATTTAATTCTTATTGTATAAGAGGTTTTTGGAATGCTACATTAAAAGAAAATATATTAACTTCACATAATAATTTTATTTATCCTTATTTAAAATATGGTAGTAATTCAAAAAAACATAAAAATATAGGTTATGGTGTTTATATAATAAAATGTCAGAATATTTCATATAGAAAAAATAAATGTAAAATAAGAAATGAAATTGAAGAAGAATACAATAAATTACTTAGAATAAAATTTACTTTAATAGATAATAATTTTGATATAACAATATATAAAAAACCAGTAGTTCCATATTTATTAGAAGTAACAAATCATTTAACTGGAAATACAATAACAATGAATAATTTAAATTTTGTTCCAGTTAATATTAAATCTGATGATGGATATGTTTTTTCAAATAATTATATAATAGATTCATTTAGATTTGATTTAAATGAGAAATTATCATATAATAAAAATAATGATAATTCTGTTATTTCAGCTTTTTATTTTATTATGGGAAATAAAGTTGAAATATATATGAGAACTTATAAAAAATTTCAAGATGCTTTAGCTAATATTGGAGGTGTTTCAAAAGCCCTTTTAATGTTAGCTTTTGTATTAAATTTTTTAATCAATGATTATGTTATTAATAAAGATATTAATAAACATTATTTTGCCATTTTAAAAGATAATAAAAAAAATAATAATTTAATTCATGTTAATCATATTCAAAAAGATAATGATAAAAATGATGAAGAAAGTGAAAATAAAAGTAAAAAAAAAGATATTCATAAAAGTTTAAATTGGGAAAAAAGTTCTGATATAGTTATTAATGATAGAAATAGTACTATTAATAAGAAAAGTTTATTTAATAATTTTGTTGTTATTCCTACTAATAGAAATAGTATATTTCATAATATTGAAAATCAGAAACAAAAAACTATTGAAAATAGAATAAAAGAAGATTTCAATTTTAAAATATATTGTAAAAGTATTTTTATTAAAAATTCAGTTTGGTCAAAAAGATTACATTTAATAAGAGAAATTTGGAAAAATAAAATAAGTGAAGAAAATATACTTTTTTTAAGTATTGAAGTTGAGAGTATAAATAAAAATTTAAAAAATTATTCTCAATTTTCATTTATTAATAATTTTGCTGATATAAAAAAAATACAATAATGAAGATTATTGTTTATTTTTAATTTTCAAAAATATTATAAATATTATGGTATATTTCTTTTTTATCTTTATTAAATAATTGTATAAAGTTGTGGTAATATATATTTCAAAATGAAAATTAATAAAATATTTAAAAAATTATATAAATATATCATTTAATAAAACTATTAAAACAAAATAATTATATATTATGAAATTTATGAAAAAAAAAGTTTTTATAATTAAAAGAAAAAAAAATATATTTTTACTTTTTATTTATTTTTCTCTTTTGAGTTTTATAAAAATTGTCTCTAAAATTATCTAAAGAACGATCACTAGTTAAATAGCTATTAGCTTCTTTAAATAATTTATCATCAGAGACGCTTTGTAAAGTAATAATAGAATGATTACTTTTAGATTTAATAAATAAATTATCAGAATCAATAGAAAAATATTTATCATTTTTATTATCATTATTATTATTTTTAACATCATTAAATTGAATATCTTGTAAATTTAATTTTAAATTTTTAGGATTTTTAAAATATTTATTATTTTCTTTATTTAAAGAAGAATCACGAGATTTTACTTTAGAATTATTTTCATTATTTTTAAAATCTTTAGAATTTTTTAAAGTAGAAATAGAATCAGAAAAATTATTTAAATTATCATAAATAATATAAGGACCAGATTTACTAATAGAAAATTTTTCATAATTTTTTTCCATTAAATAAGAAAAAACAGGTAATTTAATTGTTTTATTACTTTTTAAATTATCTTTAGAAAAATTTTCTTGAAGATAAGATTTATCAGAAGGAAAATTTATTGAATTTGAATTTTTTTTATTTCTCTGTGATAAAAATTGATTATATAATTTTTTAGTATTTTTATAATCATTTTTATTTTTATAACTTTTAAAATCATTATTTCTACTTTTTTCTTCTTTAAAAATTGATTTTGGAGAAGAAACTTTTGTGCTTAAATCAACTGAAGGTTTTGTATTTGTGAAAAAATATAAATTTGGCTTTTCTAATATTTTAAAACTATTATGTCCTTTATGATAATTTAATTCTTTATTTATTTTTAACTTATTTGTATATAAATTTTCTTTCTTTATTTTATTATTCTCATTTGATTTATTAAATAAATTTATTTGCTTTGTTAATTTTGATTTTTGAATTGGAATTTTTAAATTCTTTTTAAAATTTGTAAAAGTTGAATTTGTATGATATGTACTTATATAATAATTTTTAATTAATTCTTCTTCTTCATTTTCTTTTTCATTTATATTATTTATATAATTTAAATAATTATTAGATTTTGTCAATGATTGACTTTGAGAAAGTCTTTGAATGGAATTTTTATTTCTTTTTTTTTGATTAATTTTACTTTGTTTTTTTATTTTATTTGTTAAGATTTGATTTTCAGTAAAATAATTAATAAAATTTTTATTTATTGTAGGATTAAAAGGACAATTATCTCCTTCTTTTATTTGATATAATATATTTAATGCGCTTAAATATGTTTCTCTTGTTTTATAATCGTCATATAATTTTAAATGAATTTTTGGATTTGGAGTACTTAAATTTTTTCTTTGTTTTATTTTTAATGCTTTTATTATTGAATTTTTTCTCCATCTATTAAAATAATTTATTTTTATTAAACGAAGATTTCTATTGTATATTAATAGTAATTTTTTGAATATATTATTTATTTTTATATTATCTAAAATTAAGTAGTTATTATAAACTTCATTTGATAAAACTAAAAAAATTTATAAAAGAATTAATTACTTTTTGGATTTGATTTATATAATAAATTGGATATTATATTTGTTATTGATTTTTCTTCTTTTGAAAATGGAATTTTAATGTTTTTTTCTATGATTCCATTTTTTTGAAGAAAATATGATAAATTGGAAAAGTAATTTATCATTTTATTTTTTTATTTTTTTTTATCTTTTTAGTTATCAATTAAAAATTAATAAAAAAAAGAAAAATAAATAAAAATATTTTTTATATTTAAATAATTAATGAATCTTTTTAAATGTGAATAATAAATTAAGATATTATTTCATGATTTATGGAAATAAATGACATGTTTTAATAAATATAAATTAACATTTAAATATATTAATTTTTTATATTATAATTTTAAATTTTTAATAAAAAACAGTAAAGAAAAAAATAAAATTTAATAAGTATAATTTGAAGAATTTATATTTCCTAATTTTCCTTTAAGATAATCTGCTTTTTCATTTAAAATCTTTTCTTTATCACATAATTTTTTATATAATTTATTAGTTAAATCAGTTATTTGTTGATATTTAATTTGTAAAATTTGTTCATTATTCAAATTAGAAGAAGAAGTTTCAATTTCATAATTTTTATTAATTAAATTTATATTTTTAATTTTCCCAGAATCAGAAGATAAAATAACATTATTTTTATTATTATTATTATTATTATTATAACTTGAAGAATCTGAAGAAATATTTTTATATTTTTTTTTATTTTTCATATTACTTATTGTTTCAATTTGTTTTTTCATTTCTGATAAACTATTTTTCATTTTTAAATTAAATTGAGTTAAAGAAGGTTCTATAAAATTCTTATATATTTGATTTTCTATATTATTACTTAATTGATCTAATTTTTGAGATAATTTATTATCAAAATTTTGTAAATAAGAATCATAAGAAGAATTCTTATTATTATTTATATTTTTATTTTTTGAATATTTTAAATAATCATTATAATTAATATTCATATTATAATTTTTATCATTAATATTATTTTTATCTGAATCATCTTCACTTATTAAATTATTATCTGTATTAATATAATTTTGTCCTATTTCTTCGTTAGAATTTCTAAAATTATTATTTGTATTGTTGGTATCATAAAGAATATTATTTGAATTATAAAAATTATTTTTTGAATTATTAAAATCAACTTGTCCATTAATAATATTATCATCATTAATTTCATTAATTCCTTTTTTCATATTTAAAACAACATTTTTAATATCATCAACATCATTTTGAATATCATTAATTTTTTTTTCAATTCTTTCAACTTTTTGACTTAAATTATTATTATTATTATCAAAATTTAAATTGTCTATATTATTATTATTATCATAATTTAAATTATAACTTATAAAAGAATAAGGTGAATTTTTAATAGAATTAAAATTATTATCAGCTCCAATTATTTTTAAATAATCATTCATTTCTTTTAATTTATTTTCTAAATCTTCTTTCATTAAATCTTTATTTTTTTTTTCTAAAGTATTTTTCATTTTTACTATCGTTGTTAAATTTGTTGAATCATTTGATTTATAATTACTATTTGAAAAAGAAGGAAAAGAAAAATTATTATTAGAACTATAATTTTTTTTTTCAATCGGTAATTCTAATTTATTTTCATTCTCTGATAATGATGAATTATTATTTGATGATAAAGTATTTATATCTATTTTATTTTTTATTCTTTTATTTAAAGTTTTACTTTTTGCTCTTTTTTTTAATATTTTATCACTTTTTAATATTTTCTCAAATTTTTTTTGTTTTTTTTTTATTTCATTATTATAATTGTTTAATTTATTATTAATAATATTTTTATTATCTTGAAAATCTTCATTTTCATTACTTTGAGTATTTTCAAAATAAAAATTTTGGAAAAATTGATTATTATTATAATGACTGAGAGTATCTAATAAGAAAATTTGATTAATATAAGTTTTAATACCACCATATGTTTTAGTAATATTAATTTTAATAAAATTAACTTGTTTAGAATATGGATAATTTTTATTTTCAATTTTAAAAAAATGAGTTCCAGGTCTTAACTCAAGTTGATAAATTCCAACTAAAATAAATTCTTTATTATCATTTGAATAATATAATTCTATTTCTTTAGGATTACTTTGATAAGCATGCCATAAATGAATTCCAAAAAAATGAAATTTATTTTTTTTTGGTTTTTTTATCATTTTTGAAATGTCTATTATTATATTTTGAGGTACTTCTTTCTCACTTAACCATATTAATTTTAAATCCTCGTTTAATATATTCTTTGCTAAACAGTTTTTGTGACTGCTTGAAAATGATATTATTTTTATGTTGTTTTTTTCATCTATATAATTAAAATCTGATATTTTGTCATACATTTTTTTTTTATTTATTTTTTTTATTTTTTATTTTAGGTTAGATAAAATTTAATTAATTTTTTTTTTTTAAAATTTTAAGATTTTATATTTTCGATAAATTGTATTAAATAAATGAATACTTATTTCTTTTTTTATAAATAAATTAAATATTAAAAAGGAATATTTTGGTTTTTGAATATATTAATTTTAATTTTCTCTTTTTTTACAATATATTTTTTTTTTTCTCAAAATAAAAATAAAAAATAAAAAATGTCATTTTTTAAGCAAAAACTACAAAGATTAGGAAATAAAACAGATTTAAATTTTTCAAAAACAAAATCAATAGATTTAAGTGGGAATCTTTATGATAATAATTTTAATTCAAAAGAAAATTTTTTTCAAACTTTATCAGAATTAAAAAAAGATTTTTTATTGAATAAACCAGATAAAAACTTAACATTAAATAATTTTAATGAATATTTATATCCAATAAATTCAAGTGATGAAATATCAGATTTATATTTAAAAATGGAAGAAAAAGCAAAAAAAAAACCAACTGTAAGTAAAAATTATATAAATAAAACAGAAGAAATAAAAAATGCTTTAATTCATAAAAATAAAACTCCAATTAAAGATGATAATAAAAATTATTATAATTCATCTGTTTTAAATAAATTAAAAAATGAATTTCATTTAGATTGGAATAATAGGAGTTACTCTAAAAATTTTTTTTCAACTGCAAAAAGAGAAAAAATAAAAGATAGAAAAATAAAAAATTTTCAATTAAATTATGATATTAATAATAGTCAAAAAAAATATGATAAATTTGTAAATGATTGTTTAAATACAATTAAAAATTCAAAATATAAAAATAATAATAATGAAGGGATTGAAAATATTAAAAAATTAACACAACAATTTGAAAAGTATGTTAGAAATAAATCAGATAGTAATTTAGATAAAATTGATATTTTTTTTCATATTACAAATAATAATAAAAGATATAATGATAATAAAGATTTCAATAAATTTAAAAAAAGTTTTAAACCAATCACTAAAGTATTTTTGTAAATATAATGTTATTATAAAATTTTTTTTTAATAGAAACTTCTAAATTAAATTTTAACATAAAGACAATTTAGATGTATTTATTTTTTGTTTTAATTAAAAGCATTTAATTTAAATAAAAAATAAGTTTCAATAACTTTAAGAAAAGATTTTCAACGATAATTTTTGAAAAAGATTATAATAGATTGTGTAAAATATAAAATTTTTATTATTGTTATTAAAAAAAATAAATATAATTTATAAATAAATAATAAATCATTTATCTTTTATGATTACAATAAACAACTTTTAGTTATAATAATTAAAAAATAAAATTATAAAAAATTTACTTTAAAAATGTCTAATGTTCATAGTTTAAGAGATCAAAAAAATGAAAATAATAATAATAATAATAATATATTAAGAAATTACAGAAGAATGAATGAACAAAGAAATGAAAATTATTACAACAATAATCAAGATAATATATTTTTATTAGGAGAAAACAATTCTTCAATTTCACCAAGAAATGAAACTTTTTCATATTTTCTAAAAAATTTATTATGTCCAAAATTTAATTTAAAATCTTTTTGTTTTTACATTATATTAATAAATTCAATATTATATATAATAACATTATCATATGGTTTAGAAATAAATTCTAAAGATTTTCTTCCTCCAAAAACAGAAACATTAGAAAAATTTGGTATGTTAAAAGAAGAGAAATTAAAATTAAAAAATGAAAAAATATTAAATTTATATCGTTGGATTTTAAATAGTTTTTTACATTCAAATTTTTTACATATATTTTTTAATTCAATAAGTATTTTAATATTTGGTTCATTAACAGAATATTATATAAAATCAAAAAATATTTTTATAGTATATTTATTAAGTGGAATATTAGGAAGTTTATTTTCAATGTTAATAAATCCTAAAGGAAATTCAGTTGGAGCTTCAATTTCAGTTTATGGAATTTTTGGAAGTTATATTTCTTTCTTTATTATTAAATGGAAAGAATTAAATCAAATATTTGGAATCATGGGAAAATGTTGTAATTTTTATTTTTTTATTTTTTATATTATGATCACTTTATTTATGCAATTTTCACCCAATCAAAATTTTAATAGTAATATTAATGCTTATGGTCATTTTGGAGGTTTAATTTTCGGGTTTTTTATTTCTGTTTTACTTATTAAACCTCAAAATTCAGATAATTCTATCTTTTTTCCTTATAATGTTTGGAAGGTTATTTCTATTTTTGTTCTTATTTCTTTTACTATTACTGGATTTAGCTATTTTTATTATTATTAATTAAGAATTATTAATTTATTTTAATATGATAATGAAAATTTTATTTTTATTTATTTTATCTTTTTTTTTTGATTTTTTTTATTTTGGAATTTTTTTTTTGATACTTTTAACGCTGTTGATAAAATTAAAACATCAAAAAAAAAAATATTATAAAGAAAATTAGATAAAAAAATATTTGAAATAATAACAGAAATATTTTTTCATAATGTAGATTTTAATAAAAACAAAAAAAATAAATTAGCCTTTCTTTGAAAGTAAATTTATTATTTATTAAATATTCCTCTTTCTTAATATTAAAAAAGAATTTTAATACAGAATAATTTTTAGTAAAAAGTTTAGTTTATTATCTGCTGATAAAAAAAGAATTATATAAATTATACATGAAATTTTATTTTATTAACTTCTTTTTTCCTTAAAATAATCAAATAAAAAATTATTATTTTTAATTCAAAAAAAATAATAAATAAATATAATTTAGATTTTTCACTAAAAATCAGAAATAAAAAGTTTAGAATTTTTCTCCTGAAGAATCAAAACAATTAAGAAAAATTTGAATAATGCAATAAAAAATTTAGTAGATTTCTAAATAATTTTTTATTTAACAAAAGAATTATTATTTTATGAAAAAGAAGATGAATAACAAACAAAATAAAAATTTAACATAGAGATTTTTCAGGTAAAATTAAATATTATATTAAAAATATTTAGAATGAAAAATTTATTTTTATTTATAATAAATAATATAAAATATACAGATAATAAAAAAAGAAAAAATTAGGAATGGATAAAAAAAATAGAATCAAATAGAAATATATAAAATTTACAGTAAATATATGGTATAAAAAAAAATAGAAGGATTTAGTGATTTTTTTACATAAAAATTCTTGTTTAACTTATGTCAGGAGAATTACAAAAAAACAAGAACATTTAAATGACATAGAAACATGATTTTTAATTTATTATAATATTACTCATGATGATAATAAATATAATGATAATAATAATCTAATTTATAAGGAAAAAGCAAATTAGATGCTAATCTTATCATTCAGGAATAAATCATAAAGTTAAATCTACTTGAGCTTCCAATTTTGGGAAATGGAAGATTTTGAAAAATTCAAACTCTTCCTTATTAAATATATTTTTCAGAGTTTAAAGAGAATTTTTTTAAAATATTTTATTATTTTTTAAATTAGAAAGTTTTTTAAATTGAAATGATTTTTTTAAAAAGAATAGAAGTTCTGAAATATATTTTTTTTATTGGACAAATTAATTATTTATTTGTAATAATATAATAAATATAATATGAATTAAAAAGATCTAACATAATTTTTATTTTTATTCAATTAAATGAGGAGAATAATAAAAATGTTATTCTCTTTTTTTTTAAATAATATTCTAAAATATAAAAAAGGAATAAAATACTAATAAATAAAAAGATTAAATTTTAAAAATAAAATTGTATTATTAATATTAATAATAATATAAAAGCCAATAGTTTCTCTATGATTAATAAAAAATATTTTTTTATATTTTTTCTTTCTGAATTAAAAAATTGGGAAATCCCTTTATAATAAAAATATAAAAATATCATATTCAAGACAATAAAAATAAATAAATTAAATATAATTAATTAAAAAAATAATTTTTTTCTTCATTTGTAAAAAATCTTTTGTATGAAAATAAAACATACTTAAAAAAAACTAAAGAAAAAGGAAAGAAAAAGAAAATTAAAAAAAAAGAAAATTTTAAAAAATTACTAATGAATATAGTTTGTTAAGAATTAAATTTTTTTATTTTTATAAAAGGAAAAGAAGAAGAGCAAAAATGAATCCAATAGATAAAAATTTAGCATTACAAAGAACTTGTAATGTTTCACCAGTGTAAGTTTTTTCCATTTCTTTTTGATAATTTTGAATTTCAGTTATATTCCATGGAAGTTCATGACAATAATTCTTTGTTGCATTTTTTGTTTTGACTAAACAACATGAATTTGTTGCATTATTTGTTACTTTTGTAACATTACATTTTGTTTTGTTCTCTCCAGGTTCTTTTTCTTCGTCACAATTTTTTTGATCTTGTGATAATACTCCTAATATTAAAAGGGAAAATGTTAAATAAAAGATTTTTCTCATTTTTATATTTTATTTTTTTTTTTTTTTGGGTTTTATAATTTTTTTTTTGGATATTCAATTTTTATTTTTTTTAAGTTATTTATCATGTTTTTTATTTAGATATTTATATTTTTAAAAAAAATAATATTTTGTTTTTTAGAAAATGGAGAATTCAGAATTTGATGATTTTACTGATAATCAAGATAATATATATGAAAATAATGAAGAAAAAGAAGAAGAAAATATGAATATCGAAAATGAAATAATAAAAGAATTAAAAAAGTTATTTAAAATAGCGAAAAATTGTAAAAAAAAGGAAGAAGCTTTAGAAAAATATAATGAAATAATAGATATAGAAAATAAAAAAGAAATAAATCCCAAGAATTATTCTTTTAAATCATATTCAGAATTATGTTTAAATTCAATTGAAGAAAGAAATATAGAAGATTTTACAAAATATTTTTCAGAAATTCAAAAATTACTTTCAAATGAAAATCATAGAATAAATCAAGAAATAATAAAATATTTAATATCAAATATATTAAATAAATTTGAAAAAATGTCATTGGAAGAAATAAAGGAAAAAGAAATATTTTTAAATAAAATAGTAATAATGGTTTTAAAAGAAAAAACTTCTGATTTTTATGGAATTTTACAAGACTATATTGATAATAATTATCATAAATTTACTATAATTGAGCAAAACATTGATGGTGAAAAATATCCTAAAATTACTCTTAATATTACTTTTCCTAATATCAATATATTAAATTTTAAAAAAGTGATTTTTGAAGAAAAAGAACTTCATAATAAAAAAATTGAAGAAATAAAAAATTTTATTTTAACTCCTTTATCTAATGGTAAATTTATTTATTATTATGAAAATGACGATGATGAAAAATTTATTTTTGTTTCTGAAAAAAATGATTTTACAAATGAAATTCAAATTGAAACTAAATATAAATGTTTTGATATAAAAGAATTAGATAATGATGATATAATATTATGTCTTGAAAAAAATAGTGAAATAATAAGAATTGATTATGAAAAAAATAAATATGATATAATTTATATTTTTGAATTATTAAATTTTACTTCTTTTAATTATTTTGTTGAATTAACTAAAAATTTAATTTGTTTTGGAAATGATGAAGAAGGTTATTGTATTTATAATACAATAAATAATAATAAATATGAATTTATTTATGGTGTTAATTTTAAAAATGAAAAAAAAAAAGTTTATTCAATTGATAATAAAAGTTATTTAACTTATTCTTTTGTTGAAGAAACTTATGAAGATGATAAAATAGAATTAAAATTTTATGATATACAATCTTTTAATTTTTTTGGTAAAACTAGTTTGAAAGTGAATTCTTTTTATAGTTATGGAGAAAAATTTTTTCAATTAAATTATATTCAAAAATATTTTTTATTAGTTGGTTATTATAATACTATTTGGATTATAAATTTAAAAAGTTTAAAAATTCTTCATAATATTCAATTAGAAAATATTAAAGAAATTAGAGTTTTAAAAGATTCTAGTTTTTTAATTTTTTATAATGATTTTCGTTCTAAATATGAAAATTATTTCTTTGATGGAAAAAATTTAATTAAAAAGTGGGAAGGAAAATCTAATGCTCATATTATTGAAATATTAGATGATTTTGATTTTGTTTTTATTTATAAAGGTTATTATTCTAATGTAAAAATTTCTCATATGGAATTAAAGAATAAAATTAGTAATATTAATTATAATTAAAATATTTATTTAAATATTTAATTATAATATTCATAAAAATCTTTTTTTTCTTATTTATTTTAATATTATAAATAATATTATTTTCAAATCTTAATTACTGATTTATGTATATTATTATTGGAAATAAATAAACTTTATTTAAAATATAATTCTATCTTTTCTGGATAAGAAACCTTTATTTAATATTTATTTTTTATTTTTAGAAAAATTACCTTTAATAATCATTTTTTTCTAATAAATATTATATATTAATATATACAAGATAATTAATTGATTTTTTATTTATATATTTTAAACAAATAGTACTTAATCAAAAACATAAAATTTTTATACAAATAAAACATCAGAAACCTAAAAACTTCCTTTTATGAATAAATTAAATGTTTTAATCAACTATTATCATTTTTCAAATTATCTTTTTTTTGAGAAAGATTATCATTATTTTTTAAAGCCATTTGTTTTTTTTCTTTAATACTTTTTATATGTAAAATTTTTTTATTTAATTCATCTTTTTCATCTTCTAATCCTTTAAAATCTAATTTACCTTGTTCAATAAAATTAGAAATTAATTGAGTAAAACTTGGAGGATTATTAATACTAATTCTTCTTTCTTGTTTAAAATTATTTTTTTCCATAATAACATCTAAAAAATTAAACTTACTTTTTTTAATTGCAGCAAAAGTAAATAAATTATCTGATGAAATATCTCTTCTTTTATTTCTTTTTTTTCTTTTTATTAAATCAGAAGAAGAAGTTTTTCTCAAATCATTTTTTTTCAATTTCATTGATGAATTAAGTGAATTCGTTGATTTTTTCTTTATTTTTGTTATAAACTCTAATTCTGACTCATCATAATCTTTTAATATTGATTTTATTTTTTTTCTTAATTTTGGAGTTTTTGAGTATTTATAATCACTTAATTCATCAATATTTTCATATTTACTATTTATTGAAAATGATATTTCTGTTGAACACATTGATATATTATTTATATTATAATCATTATTATTTAAATTATTTTTTTCCGAAATTATTTTTTTATTTAAAATATTACTTTTTTGACTATTATTATTAAAATAATCATTAAAATTATTTATATTTGTATAATTTATTTTATTATAATTTTCATTGGTAGTGAAATTTTCATTAGGATAAATTTCCTTATTAATTTCATCTGGTTTATAAGGAGTTAATAAACTTCTTTTTGAATTAAAATACTTTTTATAAGTATCTTTATCAGAATAAATTTCAGAAAAATCAACATTCATAATATTATTATCATTTTTAATTTTAATAGTATCAATAGATTGAGTATTATTATTATAATAATCATAATTACTTGAATCAGTTTTAATTTCATATTGTTTTGTTTGAGCAATATCAATACTATCACTCTTATTATTTTTATTTGTGGTTGAACTTGAGTTTGAAATTGAAGATTTTGATTTTGATTCAGAATCTTCTATTACAGTTGCTTCTTTTATTGTTTTTAAATTATTTATTTCTTTATATTTCAATCCTGAAGTACTATTTCTATTATAATCTGATATTGATGGTATTGATTGTAAATCACTTTCATTTGTTTTTGTTGTTTTAAAATTTGATAATTCTCCTTTAATTCCATTTGAATTATAAAAAATTTTCAATATTTTTGTCATTAATTTTTTTATTTGTTTCATATTAAAAATTGATTTTTGTTCTATTCTTGACCATATTTGAGGGTAATCATTTGAAATATCTATTGCATCTTTTTTATTTAAATAAAATAATTCTGCTTTTCTTGATTTTACTATTGCAATTAATGGACTTCTTTCATTTGATAACATTAATACTTCTCCAAAATGTTCATTTTTCCTTATATCTAATATTTTGTAATTTTGATATTTTATTTGCTCTTCTTCTTGAAATGTTCCTTCTTCACAACTATTATTAATAAATTTTGGACTCTGATTTTTGGATTGATTATTAGAGATTGTCATTGATGCTTGAGTAAAATTATTTATATCAGAATTTAATTGATTTTTATTACTATTTGATTTATTTGAGTTTATATTTTCTTCTTCTTCTTTTATTTTTATTGGAAGTTCTAATGTTAATTTCCCTTTTTTTACAAATATTATATCTTCAATAAAATCACCATCTTTTATTAAAATATCATTTTTAATTGCTAATATTGGTTGAAAACAAAAAATAACTTTAACAATGAAATCTTTATTATCAAAATTTTTAAAAAAAACGAAATTTTCAATGATAGATTGATACATACTATAAACAAGATTATTTTTAAGAGTAATAGGTAATTCATCAATTAAATTTTTTTCTTGATCTTCATTATTTTGTTTATGTTTTAAATATCTATCAATTCTTTCAAATAAATCATCAGATAATCCATTATAATTCATTTTAATATCTTCTAAAATTTGATATTTTTTAAAATATTCTTCTTCAGCATCACTTTTACTTTTAACATAATTACTAATAGAAGTTAAAATATAAGAATAAGCAACAATACCAACAATTTCAATTAATATAGCAAAAATTTTTTCTATTGGTGTATAACAATATAAATCTCCATAACCAACTGTTGTTACAGTTGTTATTATATAATATATTCCTAAAAAATATAATTTACAAAAAGTATATTCTCCAAATTCAAAGTAAATTATCCAATTTGGATAATCATTTTTTCCTATAAATATTAAGAGACATGTTACTATATGTAATGTAATAAAAAATATAAATGCTAATAAATAAAAAGAGAAATAATTATTATAATGCTCATATTTATCTAATTTTTCATCTATATATTGTAAAAATAAATTATGATGAAGTCTAAAAGTTTTAATTAATCTTAAGCAAATTAATAAATAATAAAAGTGATTTTGATATAAATTAGAACTTAAAAAATTAATATCTTTACATTTAGTATCGAAAAAATTAAAAAGAGTTTTAAAAGGAATTAAACTGATTAAATCTATAATAAACCAACCTTTTAAATTATTTATAATAATTAAATAATTTTCAGTTCTTAAAATATCATCTTTATTAAAATATCCAATAAAAAAATGAATAATTAAATCAATTAAATAGCAAAAATCAATTAATAAATCAATAAAAGTAGAAAAAGAGAAATAATTATCAATTTTACAATAATGATTTTTATATCCTAAAAAAAGAGGAATATAAAATAAATTATAAATAACACAAATTGTTATTACACCATCTAAATATTTTAAATACTTTGATTCAGGATGAATAAAAAAAGTAGAAATATCTTCATCATTATATTCATCTAAAGAATCATAAACACAACTTTTTCTTTGTAATTCTCTATATTTACTTTCTTTATCAAATTTACTTTTTAAATCTAATTTAACTTCCATTTCATTATTTTCATCAAAAGAATCTTGATGATCAAATAAATAATCTTTTTTATTTAATTGACTTAATTTAAAATTTGAAGGTTTTTTTGTGACAATTATACTTTTTTTTAAATCTTGTGTTATTTCATTTAATTGAATAATATTTTTACTTGATAATTGTTTATTAAAAAACTTTTCATCATCAAAATCTTCATTTTTTATAGAAAATTTTCTAAATTCAATACTTTGAGTTTTTCTAGGTTGCTCTTCAAATAATTGTGGTCTTTGAAAAAAAGAAAATAAAGTATTTTCTCTAATATTTCTTATATCTTTTTTTTCACTCAATTTTCTTAAATAAATATTTAAATTATTATTATTTGAATAATTTGATTTTTTCTTTTTTATTATATATGTATTTGTTTTCTTTGGAATATCAAATTTTACACTTTTTATATTTTTTGCATTTAATGTTGAAGTTCGAAATGGTTTTAAAAATTTTTGTGTTGGTTTAAAATAATAACTATATCTTTTTATGTCTCTTAATTTTAAAGAACTTTTTTTTGATATTGTATTTATTCTTTGAGATAAATTTGAATCATGGGATTCTCTTTTTTTTTTTCTTAAAAATTCTTTTTTATAACTCACAAATTTTCTTATTTTAAATTTATTATCTAGATTAAAATTATGATTGATATTATTATTATTTAAATTATTCACTGGAGAATAAATTGAAGAAAAACTTCTATTTGTAATATCTTCTTTATATTTTTTTTGACTTCTATTAGTTTCAATATTATAATTATTAAATTGATATTTTGGAGTGTTTGAATTTTTATTATTTTGACTTTTAAAGTCAGAAAAAATATCATCATCAATATTAACAATTGATTCTTTTATTTCATTTACTAATCCTGATAAATAATTACTTGCTTGAGAAATATTTGAACTTTTTAAATTACTCATTGAATTATATTCTCCCGTGTAACTCATTTTTATTGAAAATTTACTATTTCTTTTTGTTTTTTGAATGAAATCAAATTCTTCATCTTCTTTATAATATGAATTTGTTTTTCTCATTTTTTAATTGAAAATATTTAGGAAATTAATTTTTTTTTATTTAATTTTTTTAAGTTTTTTTATTTCTTCTTTAAGTAAAATCGATTATTAACTGATATGAGTCAATAAATAAAATGTCATTTTTTAATAATATATTTTTTGATAACTCAATTGTAATTGAATCAATTAAAAAATTATAATTTTTAAAGATTATTTTTATAGTTTATTTTGTAAATGAATTTCTTTTTTCAAAATTATGAAAATATTTATATTATAATTTCAACATTATTATTATTATTATTTTACAAATAATTTTTTATACAAATTAATGTATTTTATAATTTTTATTATTATCTTCTGAGTTTTGGAATTTATTTTTATTGTTGTTCTTAAAATATATATTTATTTCTTTTTTTTTGAAACAATATTTAATGCTTAAATAGTAGCAAAATTACATGTTATTCTTCTAATATAAATATTATTATATTTTTTTTATTAAATAAATAAAAATTTAAAATCATTTAAATGTAAATTAATAAATATAATATTCTTAATTATATATTATGAATAATAAAAAAATATATGATATTTGTAAAAAAATATTTAAATAAATTAATGGTGGTTTAATATTTTTAATTTTAGTTTTATATGTTTGGAATAGCCAATAACTTTATAACTAATATATATATATAATAAAAAATTAATTTCAATTTGTATTTTAAAAAGTCTAATCTCAAATTTAAAGTTTATATAAGTCTTATATATGTTCTGATTTAATAATCTTTATATAATTAATACTTCATTTATATTTTTACTTGAAAAAAATACCTACTCTAAAAATGGATTCTAAATAAAACTAAAATACTTTACCTAAAAATATAAAAAATTCTAATCAGAAAAAATTAATAGTAATATGACAAATATACAATAACTTTATTTTCTGATTTAACTAATGGAAAATATTTATACTTATTGATTTTTACATTGAATTTAAATGAAATATACATTTTTATTTGTTAAAATAATAAAAGTCAAAATTTTTAATTGAACAATTCACATTTATTATCATCAAATATTGTATACTCAATGTTACCTTTAATATTAATTTCATTAATTTTAATAATTGGAATATAATTTACATTGAAAGAACATTGACTCTGAAGTTTAAATTTATATTTAACTTGATAAATAGGAATTTTTTTACAAAATAAATTATTATTATATTTATAATCATAAGGAATCCAAATTAATGAAAAATAACTATTATCAGTGACTTCATTTAAAGTTATATCATTGATTTCAATATTATTTTCTAAAAAAGATTGTAATTGTTGATAATAAGAAGGAATTTCAAATATATTAGTATTATTTTCTTTAAAGAAAAATAAATTTTGGGTTTTTTTTTCGTTATAATTATCATTAAAAGAATTAGTAGTAGAATTAGTACTCATAGAATGACTAACATTAACTTTTTCATTTTCAATAAATATTGAAGATAAAAAAGGAAAATATTTAATTATTTCATTATTATAATATTCATCTTTAAAAAAACAATCAATTCCAAATAAAGAATATTTAATAAATAAATTAAATATATTTATAATATTAAAATCATCATTTTCATATATAATTGGAGTTGTTGTATTTATAAAAGAATTCAAATTATAAATTTTTTGTTTATTTTCTTCATTTCTTAATAATCCATTATACTTTAAATTATCCTGATAAAATATGTTATTATAAAAATTATTAATTAGGATATTCCTTTTATTATATAATGATTTGTATGATAGACAATAAATTAAAATTATTTTACTAATTTTAATTCCATATTTATTTATTGAATTTATTTTTTTGAGTGGGAAAGTATAAATTGTTTTTAAATTTTCAAAAGAGATTTGAAATTCAATTAAAAATGTCATTTGAATATCATTAAAAACTGAACATCTGATTTTAATGAATTTATCATTTGTATTTGGTATTGTTTCTCTGTTATTTAATGTTTTTATTATTGCTTTTAATATTTCAAATCCTTTAACTTTAAAATTTACTGGTTCTGAAAAAATATTTTTTTGATTGATATTTCCTGTTAATTTAAAATCAAACATTTGATTAATTAAATCTTTGTTTACATTTCTTAAATTAAATCCATTTTTTAAATAAACAGGGAAATTAAATTTTAAGAAAATTTTTTTTTCAGAAGAATTAAAAGTTAAAATTTGATTTTCTTTTATATTTATTGGTAAAGAATTTTCAATATTTGGAAAAATAATATTTAAATAATTTTCATTAGGAAAATCTTTTTTATTTATTTTTCCATCAATTATTATTTCTTCTTTTTTATTTATATCATTGCTTTTTATTTGTAAATTCCAATTTGATTCATTTTTGAAATTTGAAAAATTTGTTTCTTTATCATTGTTTGTTTCTCTTTTTGAAAATTTAGGAGGAAACATATTTTGATTATAACTGAAAATATTTTGAGAAATATTTTGAGAAGTTATAAATTGAAAATCCATTTTTCCTCTATTATTAATTTTTTTTTAGATATCTGTTTTTATATCATTTTATATATGTTCTTTTTTTATTTTTTTTTTTAAGTGTTTTTTTCTTTGATTTTTATAAGTTATTTAAAATATTATTTCTTTTTCTTTTTTATTTTTCTTGTTTTTTTTTCTGTTTCTTTCAAAAAAATCTTTTTTGAAAAAATAAATGTTTATATGATTGTTCTTGCTTATTTTTAATTCCAATATTTTTAATTTTACTTTTCATTTATATTTAATTTTAGATTTAAGAATGAATAATATATCTTAATTAATTTTAATGATTTTATAAAAAAGTAAAAACTGTTAGTTCTTTTTGATTTTAGAATTATGACTTTTAAAAATTGATGTTATAAAAATTAATTATTTTATCATTTTTTTGATTTATTGATATATAAAGAAATATTATTTTCTTTCTTTTATTAATTATATTTTTAATTATTTTATTCTTATTATTAATAATATTAAGATAATTTTTAATGGATAAATAATTGATTTTCCATAATTAAAATTAATCTATTTTGATTCACTTATTTATTTATCTTATATAAAACATATATTCAAATTAATTCATTTTCAACTTTATTATTCATTATTTCTTTTAAATTAATTAAACTTGATTTTTCTTAAATTTCATTTTTAACTTCTTTTTTAATTCAATATTATTTCTTAAAGTAAAAAGAGAATAAAATTTTTTTTTTTTATTGTCATTTTCAAAAGAAAAAACAACAGAAGGAAAAGTAGAATCTTTATTAGTTACTTCAATATTTTTTGTTAAACTGAAAACAGGATATTTTATCTCATCAGATTTTAATTTATATTTTCTTAATGAAATTAAATTTGAATAATCATAATATATATTTTTATTAAAAATATTATTAATATATTTTTTGTTATTATTTTCTTTTCTTTCACTTAAATTTATATTGTTTAAATTTAAAATACTATCTGAATAAACGTTTTTCATTTTTTTAAAAGAAAGATTAATTGAAGTTTTTGATTCGCTTTTTAAAGATGAATTTGAATTGAAAATTAGTTTTTTTCCTTTTAATGAATCAATAAAATTTTTATTTGGTGAATAATCATTAATATTATTATTTATTAATTTTATATTTCTTGTTTTTTTTAAAGTATTTTTAATTTTATTTTTTCCTATTTTTTCATTTTCTTCATTTAAATTAATAGAATTTTGACTATGATATCTATAATTTTTTTTTAAAGTTTTATTATTTAATTGAAAAGGGAAAATATTAATTTCATATTTTTTAATTTTTAAATTTTGAAAAATTTGAGTTTTTAATTTTCTTTTTTTATTTTCTTCTGAATTAGATATAATTTTATTTATTGTATTATTATTTTTATCTGAAATTTTAATATTTGGAGTATAAAAATTATTTCTATAACATTCTAAAATAATATCTTTTATTTTTTTTTGAAGTATATTTCTTAATTCAATTATTTCATTTTTATTCTTATAAAAATATTTTATTATATTTAAAGTTCTTTGACCAAAAGAACTTGAGTTAATATTTCTTTTATATTCAATTATTTTTTTATTTTCATTTAAAAATTCTTTTTCTATTTCTTCGTAAGTTAAATTTTTATATAAATTATTTTTTCTTTTTTTTAATACTTTATTATCAAAATCTTTTTCGTTATTTTTTTTTATAAGATTATATAAATCTGAATCTTTTTTTATATCATCTAAAATTTTAATTGATTTAGGAATTTTTTTTAATACTAATCTTTTTTCAAAATAATTAGAAATGTCATTAATGAAAAAAGTAAATAGTTGGAAATTTAATTTATAATCAGAAATCATGAAGAAAAATATTTATATATTTTTATGATTGGTTTTTTATTTTTATTTTGAATTTATTAATTTTTATTAAATGTAAAAATTAAATAAATCTATAATTCAATTAAAAACTCTTAATTATAGAATATTTTTCATTAATTGTTTTTAATTAGGACTATATATAATATCAAAAAGTAAAAACTACTTCGATAGAACAAAAAAAAAGAGTAATAATAGCGAAAATTAAAATATTAGAAGAAAATAAACAACAATAGAAATAAATCTGGAATTATTTAAGGAATGACAATAATAAATAGAATAATCAAAAGAAGAAATAAGATGAGAAGAATTAATAAAATTATATTTCTATTTTCAATTACAATCTCATGACATAAATTATATAATAAATAAATGTAATTCTCATTTCAGATAATTAATAACAAAGAAATATTAAGAAGAAGTACTGAAAAGATTCTAAAAAATATATTATCTCTATAAATAACCATTAATAAATCAAATTGGAATATTATTAGAGTAATTTTTCGTTTTTTATATATATATATATTAATTTTTTGCTTTTTGTTAATAATATTTGTATAATATTGAAATAAAAAAAGGCAATAAATTAATAAATTAATAATCAAAAAAACATTAATCAAAATTATATAAAATTTAAAAATGTATAATAAAAAAATTAAGAAAGAAAAAATAATAAAAAAAACTTTTTTTATAATTTGAATTTATTGAAAATGAAAAACTCAATAACACCATCGAATTTCAATTTAATGCCTTTACAACCAATAATAGAAGAAGGGACAGAAAATATATTAAATCAAAATAGAAATTTTTTCATAAATGAAATGAATGAAAAAGAAGAAAATAAAAAGAAAGAGCCAATAATGAAAGATTTAATAGCTGAAAATTTTGTAATATTAACAACAATAGGAAAAGGGGCATTTGGTGAAATATCATTATCATATGATTTAAGAGAAAATATAGAAGTTGCAATAAAGAGAGAGAAAAAAACGAATAAAATTCCTCAAATAAAAACAGAATCAAAAGTATATCAAAAATTATTAAATATTCAATTAGGACAAGATATATCAGGATTAAAAATAATAAGTCAAGAAACAATTTTAGGAGTTCCTAAATTTTATGGAGTAGGAGAATCACCCGATTTTTATTATTTAATAATGGAATTTTTAGGACCAAATTTAAATAATTTATTAAATTATTGTGGAATAAGAAAATTTACAATATCAACAGTATGTTTAATAGGACTTCAAATGTTAAATAGAATAGAATATATACATAAACATCATTATCTACATAGAGATATAAAACCAGAAAATTTTTGTATAGGAACAGAAGAGAAAACAAATGTAATTTATTTAATGGATTTTGGTTTATCAAAAAGATATAAAAATAGTAAAAATTTTCAACATATACCATATAGAGAAGGAAGATCATTAATTGGAACTGCAAGATATGTTTCAATTAATACTCATTTAGGTATTGAACCAAGTAGAAGAGATGATATTGAAAGTATTGGTTATGTTTTAATTTATTTTTTAAAAGGAAATTTACCTTGGCAAGGTTTAAAAGATGGAGACCAAAAATATATTAGAATAATGGAAAAAAAATTACAAATTCCTACTGAAGTTTTATGTTATGGTTTACCTGATGAATTTGTTCATTATTTAAATTATACTAAAAATTTAAAATTCGAAGAAAGACCTGATTATGATTATTTAAGAAATTTATTAGTTAAATTATTAGGTACTTGTATTAATTTATATAATTTAACTAGAGATTTTTTAAAGTTTGATTGGTGTTTTGATGCTCCTTTAAATACTATTTGGCAAAAATATGAAAGAAAAAAAAATAAAGGAAGTATTATTTATGAAAATAATAGTGGTACTATTACTCCTGGAGAAGAAAAAAACATTAATTATGATGATAGGAAAAATAATGATAAAGATAAAGGAATTATTGATTCTTTATTAGAAAGTTCTAAAAGTCTTTCTAATGAAAATTTATCTTACCACAACGTTAATTTAGGAAAAAAAAATAAAAACGAAGAAAAAGAAATTTCATGTGATTCTTCTTCTTTAGCCAGTGAAAAAATTAATAACAATAATAATGAAGATAATGATAGTGATAATACTTTAAAATATAATTTTAACGGTTTAGAAAGTAGTGAAGAAAAGAAATTTAAAGATTATATTGAAGGATTTAAAAAAGAAGAAGAAATTGATAATGTTTTAAAAATAATTATTGGAGAAAAAACATTTGAGGATGAAATAAAAGATGATGATGAAGAAATTTTGAAAAAAAATAAATCAGAAGCAATAAAAAACACTCTTAGAAATAGTAAATATTTAGATGAAAAAGATATGGAAAAAGCATTTGAACAATCAAAGAAGAAATTAGAGAAAATGAATGAACAAGATTTAATGAAATTAGATGGAATAAATGGATTTCAAAAATCAGATGATATTAATTCAACAGATAATAAAAAAGAAAATGAAAATGATTTAGAAAAAAAAAATAAAAATAATAATATAATAAAAATAAACAACAGTGTGAAATTAAATGATATTTTAAATAAAAATATGATAAATAAGGATAATAAAACTCAAAGATCAATAAATGATAAAATAATACCTCAAAGAGCAAAATTTTCAATATTTAAAACATCAAGTGTAGAACATAGTGTATTAAATAAATTATTAAATAAAACTTCTTCAATGAAAGGAAATAATGAAATAAAAAGTGAAAATAAACATTCATTTGAATCAGAAATAATTCCAAAAATGAATAATATAGAATTATCTCAAAATAAAAAAAGCAAAATATTAGAAGCTTCAGCTTTAGAAGAATTACAAATGAAAGTAGGAAAAGAAACTTTAATAAAAATATCAACAGATTCACTTAATAATAATTATATTATAGTAGGTGAATTAGGAAGTGGATCTTATGGTACAGTAAAGAAAGTAAAACATAAAAAATTAGGTGAATATAGAGCTATGAAAATTATAAGTAAAAAAAATGAATCTTCACAAAATGAAGTTGATATTTTAAGGAAAATATCTCATCCTAATATTGTTAATATTTTTGAAATTTATGAAGATTCTAAAAAATATTATATTATGATGGAAATTTGTGAAGGTGGAGAATTATTTGAGGCTATTAGTCAACAAGGTTCTTTTTCTGAAGGTGATTGTGCTAATATTATGAAATCTCTTTTATCTGCTGTTAATTATTTACATGGAAAAAATATTGTTCATAGAGATTTAAAACCAGAAAATATAATGTTAACTAAAAATTTACAAAAAATGAAAAATAAAAAATATGAAATTAAATTAATAGATTTTGGTACCGCAAAACAATTTGAACCTCATCAAAAATTAAATAAATTTGTAGGTACATCATATTATATAGCTCCTGAAGTTTTAAAAGAAAAATATGATGAAAAATGTGATATTTGGTCATGTGGAGTGATATTATATATATTATTATGTGGTTATCCTCCTTTTAATGGTAATTCTAATGTAGATATTTATCATAATATTCAAAATAATCCTCCTTATTTTAATGGAGAAGAATGGAAAGATATAACAAAAGAAGCAATAGATTTAATTAAATGTATGTTAAATAAAATTCCATATAAAAGATTTTCAGCTGAACAATGTTTAAATCATAAATGGTTTAAATTATTAACTTCAAAAGATAAAAATGATGAAAAAAGTGTTGAAAAATTAGGTAAAAAACTTCAATTAAAAGTAATAAATAAAATGTCAGATTTTGTAAAAGAAAATAGATTAAAACAAGCAGTTCTTCAATTTATATCAACACAATTTAATTTAAAGAAAGAAGAAGATGATTTAAAAGCATTATTTAGTGAATTTGATAT
>JAEEGK010003834.1_pt1 | contig 37215 bp, 29 predicted proteins | sample 8958771 | NCBI WGS metagenome assembly JAEEGK01 (sample SAMN16246547, study PRJNA631951) | gut metagenome | biome: gut microbiome; feature: rumen; material: SC-attached | host: Bos | place: Iran: Karaj | collected 2018-10
ACGGCGGCATCTACCTGGTCATCGAAGCTTCCGAAGGCCAGTCCAACGGTGTCAGCCGCGCCCACAGCAAGGCTGCAGCCATCAAGCTCGTAGAAGAGCCCACCGCAGCTACCGTCGACATCCGTGCCGACTACGTGGCCAAGAACGGTGCCCCCAGCGCTGCCGCCCCGAAGATCTTCTTCCGCTACTACCTGGTGGATTCCAGCACCGGTGTCAAGTCTCAGACCATGCTTGCCGAGTGCAAGTGGGTCGCCGGAGCTTAAGCCACTCCCGGTCATTCAGGCCAAACCTAAACCAGCAGCCCTGGTACCTAAGGTACCGGGGCTTTTCTATGTCGCGGAAAAGCAGTAAATTTGCACCTATAAATCGATTATGGTTGAACAGCAATGATCATCCTTATAACTGGTGCATCACATACGGGAAAGACGTTCTTGGCGCAGCGGATGCTCGAGAAGTATAAGTATCCGTCCTTCTCAATTGACCACCTAAAGATGGGCCTGATCCGTAGCGGAAACACCACGCTCACACCTCTGGATGATGATGCTTTAACGGATTTCCTGTGGCCCATTGTGCGCGAAATCATCAAGACTGCCATAGAGAACCGGCAAAACCTCATTGTGGAAGGATGCTATGTGCCTTTTGACTGGAGGAAAGACCTCACCGATGAGTATCTGACGGACATCCGTATTATTTGCCTGGCTATGACTGGGGACTACATTGACAAGCATTTCGGAGACATTGCTGGCATGAGTTCTGTCATTGAGTCTAGGCTGGACCATTCGGACTGTACTATTGCCAAACTGAAGGAGGATAACCGGCAATTCTACGAAGGATTCTTGAAAGCCGGTGAACGAGTGACCTTAATCCAGGAGAACTTTGAAAAGGTCATCGAGTCGATATTAAACTCATATAATATATCATAAATCTTATAGTTTGCCCGCATATAAAGATTACAGATTAACTTGCAAATATAATTATCTTCATCTATGGATTTTCGTAAAATTAACTTTGGATTGTCAGATGCCCAATCTGAAGGAATGGATTATCCTGACCTTCTCATTGACGGTTATGTTAACATACTGCAGGTAATAGAAAATGTTAATACGCCTCGCATTTTTTTATTTCTTGGTTATAAGGGATCAGGGAAATCATCATTATCGGAGCATCTACGACTTAGTGAATCGCAAGCAATTGTTGAGCAGCAGCCATTAAAAGACTTTCCATTCAAACTATTTGAAAAAGTGATAGAAGGAGACGATAGAACGATAAAATATAAAACTATTTGGAGGTGGTTACTATGTGCAAAGGTTCTGTCGTCTTTATGCCGGGATTCCGATGCTTCTTTGCCTGATGTCAAAGAGGCTCTTGCTGTTTTTACACAAGCTGGTCTTTTCCCGGTATTAAACATTTCTTCATTATTAAAGAAATCTACTGCAACTACTGTATCAGCGGCGATAAAATCCCTTGGCATATCTCATACTGTTAATTCCGAATACACAGACACTGGTTTAGAAATGCTGATCGATCACATAAAAAGTATTCTTTTACAAATTAAAGAGGAAAAGCAGCATTTGATAATAATTGATGAGTTGGATGATATTCTAACTCCTAATGGTCGTCAATTCGAGAATATTGCCGCCTTGATCAATGAAACAAAAGATTTAAACTTCTTCTTTTACACGAATCATATCCCTGCTAAAATAATCATTCTCTGCCGAACCGATATGTTTGAGAGGCTACCCGGACAGAATCTAAATAAAATTAAGCAGGATAATTCATTCACTTTCACTTGGTATAGAGAAGGAATAGATTCGAACAAAAACTCTGATTTGATTTATCTCGTTAACAAACGAGCTCGCCTCACATATCCCGAAATCCAAGATGTATTCTCATCATTCTTTCCTAGCAGATTAGATGACACAGATATTTACTCGGCATTATTAAACTATACGAGACATATCCCTCGTGACTTTATTCAGTTAATGAATTATATTAAAAAGCACTGTGACTCTGAAAAAGTCTCTCACTCCGCAATTGTTAAAGGGATTAAGGATTATTCTACCGAGTATTTCATTACCGAGATCTCAAACGAATTATCAGGTTACCTACCAAGTGCGGCAATTCAACCAGTGTTTAATGTAATATCGTCACTTAGACTGCAGTCTTTCACGTTTGAACAATTTCAGAAAAAAGCTCAAGAAAACAGTATTCTTAAGGATTTGAACCCCTCTGAAATTCTAAAAGTGTTATATGATTGTAGTGCAATTGGGCACATTCATTATTACAATGAGAATAACAAAACAATGGTTCTTTACAAATATAGGAATCGCGCAACTTCATTTGAAAAGACAGATAAAATCCTGTTACATAGAGGTCTCTGGAAATCTATGAATGTAAGTTACTAATACATGGCGTTTTATCTTGATTTAGTCTATCATAGGCATCAGTAAAAACGGCGCACAAGTTCCCCGTTTGTCGAAATAAATAGACCCCTGCAGCCCTTATGGGTTACAGGGGTCTTGCTGTGAGGGGGGAACTACCCGGGGACCACCCCGGAACGCTCCACGCCATACCGTTGAATGGTCTCTGAAGATTCGCTGATTAATTCTTTGATTCAGGCGCGACTGCGGACGTAACTGGAGATTCCTTCAACGTGGAGCTGGACGAGGGCGTCCTTTCCTTCGTCGCTCAGGAGGAAGTCGCAGGAACGCTGGCAGTCCATAAATCCGTTTTCCGTCAGTGCTGCAGCGCAAGAAGTGTGGCGAAGGATGTAGAAGGAAGCTTCCTGATCCGGATCCCCGTCCGTATAGTCGAAGCGCATCCGATGACCGGGCAGGTTCTGCAGAGCGGCCAGGCAAAGATAATTCGCAAGAGCATCTCCGGCGGTTTGTCCAGTGGAGGTGTAGCAGCACCAGCCATCGGCATTGTACCATTTTTCGCCACGGCCGGCGGCGTTCACGTGAATGGAGACCAGAGCAACGTTGCGCGTTCCCAGTTGCGAGCAAAGAAGGTTGGCCCTGCGGCAGCGCTCGGCGAGTGGAATATCTTCGTCTTCTGGAACCAGGAGTTCGGCATCGAAACCGAGGGAGGAGAGGGAGGCCACGACACGTCGGGCGATTTCCCGGTTGTACGACCACTCTAGGAGACGGCCGTCAGGAGAGCGCTTTCCTGCAGTTTCCCGGCCGTGTCCGTTGTCGATTAAGATTTTCATAGGACAAGGTGTTTAGGTTGCAGGTCGGCAGATCAAAGATACGAAAAGTTGAGAGGAAAGGAAAATGTTTTGTATCTTTGCGACGACATAATGCCTTGAGGCAGAATGTTAAAAATTTCGTATGGGTCCGGCGCTGCGACAGTTTCCGGACCTTTTTAAGGGCCAATAATTAGTACCAATTTAGTACCAAATCACGAATAATCAGATACAAAAAGTGCCTCCTACATACGTAGAAGGCACTTTTAAGCGGTGCGGAAGGGACCGCAAAAGCCGAATTTAGTACCAGGCGCGATTTTTAGTACCATTTTAGTACCAAATGGCGAAAACTGAAACAAAAAGATGCCCCACAGGTAACTGTAAGGCATCCTTAAGCGGTGCGGACGAGACTCGAACTCGCGACCTCCGGCGTGACAGGCCGGCATTCTAACCAGCTGAACTACCGCACCCCTATTTTTTTCGGGGCTAGCCCCGAACCCCTCGCTCCGGCCTTGCTATTGCTCGGGCTAACCCTGCTCGGCCTCCACTAGCGGCTGATGCCGCGTGAGTCAACTTATGGGCTCAACGATTGGGATTGCAAAGATAGAGACTTTTTTCAAGTGTGCAAAAAAAACTACACTTTTTTTTCTGATTGGAAACTCTTGAAACTGATCAGGACCATGGATACCGATACGATGAACGCAAGCGTATCGGATATCGGGCTGGCAATGAGGACACCTTGTATGCCCATATACCGGGGCAGAATGATGAGCAGGGGAATCAGGAAGAGGCCTTGCCTGGATAAGGATACCAGAAGTCCTTCCTTCGGATGGTCGATGGCCGAGAAATAAGTGACAGTTACCGGTTGTATGTTCTGGAAGAAAACAAACAACAGATAAATCTTGAGATACTTCTCCGCGAACGCGTAGTACAGGTCGGAACCTGTTCCGAATATCGATACGATTTCCCTCGGGAACAACTGCAATGCAGCGAAAAAGATGAGGCCTATCGTGAACGCAGCCGCGAACGCCCGCATATAGGTCCCCTTGACACGTTTGAAATTCTTTGCGCCGAGATTGTATCCCCAGATCGGCTGGCAGCCCTGGGCGATACCCACGGCAAAGGAGATCATGATCATGTTGGTCTTCTGCGCAACGCCCGATACGGCAAGCGGAATGTCCGAACCGTAGTTTGACTGAGCGCCGTAGGTCTCCAGCATATTGTTGAGCACGATGTTGGTGGTCATCAGCAGAATCTGATTGATGAAATTCGGTAAACCAGCCTTCATGCTGTCCATCATATGCGATGCGCTCAGACAGATTTCTTTGATCCGTAAGTCGAAGGCCTTGAATCTCGGGAAGTACATCAACGCCAGCACGAAGGTGATTCCTTGAGAGATCACGGTCGCAGCCGCGGCACCTTTGATTCCCAGGCCAAGCGGATACATGAAGAGCCAGTCCAGTCCGACATTGATGACTGCACCTGCGATGCTGAACAACATCGAGTAACGGGGACTCCCATCGGCCCGTATGGTTGTCGCTGCCGCTGATGCGAAGATGTAGAATGGCAAGCCGATCGCAGAGATCGACAGGTAATCCATCGCATACGGATAGACATTGCCCGAAGTACTTGCTCCGCACAGGTTGATAATCTGACTCCTGAAGAGAAAGACCAGGATTCCTGTCAACAGCCCGATGACGGCTGTCGCAGTAAGGCCTGAATAGACGTACTTCTTGGCTTCGTCAATTTTACCGGCGCCCTGACTGATGCTGAAGTTCGCGGCAGTACCTATGCCGAGCAGCATGCAAAGGGCCGTCGAAAAGGTGACTGTCGGAAAAACGACATTTGACGCGGCGTTCCCAAGGACCCCGACGACGTGTCCGATGAAGATCTGGTCGGTAAGATTGTATGCGGCCCCGACGAGCATACTGATAATCGACGGGACCGCATATTTTGCGATCAGCGGGATCAGGGGCGCTGAACCCAGTTCAGAGTCTGTATTCGTTTTCAATACTTATGCGGCGTGCCGGAGATTTCGTCGGGCGTGATCTTTTTCTTGTCCATCTGGTGCCAGGCGTAGACAATGTAGGCCAGCACGAAGGGGATCAGCAGCGAAACCCAGAACATCACCTGCAGCGTAAACTGGCTGGAGGAACTGTTGCGGATCGTCAGGCTGCTCTGCAGGTCGGTGCAGGACGGGTAGTAGGCCGTGCCGTTGTAGCCGGCAATGAAGAAGACCGCCATCACCACCAGCACCGTGCCGATGCCGGCGGGCCAGATACCCCCTCTGGACTGTGTAAAGGCGCCCTGGAAGATGCCCCAGAGCACCAGCACCACGCCCACGAGGAACAGGATCAGCACGGCAGGCATCTGCAGGAAATTATGCAGGTATTTGTATTTCTCCAGCGAGACGACGCCAGCTTCGTCCACGGCGTAACCTACCCCTACAAGCAGGATCACCAGCCAGCACAGGAAGAAGGCCAGGAAGGGGACGATGCAGAGCTTGACGGTGCGGCGCACCTGTGAATGGATCTGCGTGTCGTCGATGTTGTTGAGAATATAGAGCGCGCCGAGGATGCAGGTCAGGAAGACCAGCGCGCAGCCCAGCAGTACCGCGTGGAACTGCCCCAGTGCTTCGAGACCATGCCAGTTGTTGCCCCAGGTGCTGATGACCGGAGAGGCCGGGTCGGCGATGGCCACTTTGTTGACCGTGAAATCGGAACCCGTGAAGAAGGTACCCACGGCGGTCCCGACAAGGAACGGTGCCAGGAATCCATTGACCATCAGGGCGGTGCGGAAGCCCTTTACGCCGATCAGGTTCTCTTTCTTGTTCTGGAACTCATAGGCGACAGCCTGGAAGACAAAACTGAGCAGCAGCAGGACCCATACCCAGTAGGCGCCGCCGAAGCTGGTGCTGTAGAAAAGAGGGAAGGAGGCGAAAAAAGCGCCGCCGAAGGTGACAAGGGTGGTGAAGGTCAGCTCCCATTTGCGGCCCGTGGAGTTGAGGACCATCCGTTTCTGCAGGTCGGAGAACGTCCGGTTGCCGAGTTGGAGGTTGGCTCCCTGGACGAACATCAGGAAGACGAGCAGGCCGCCCAGCAGGGCGATCAGGAACCACCAGTAATTCTGTAAGAAGATATAGGACATGGCTTTATTCTTTTATCGTTTCGGGACCTTTCTTGATGGCACTCACCATGATGCGGATTTCGATGGCCAGGAACAGCGTGAAGATGGCCAGGAAAATGAAGAAGGTGGTCTTGACCGCTCCGGCACTCAGGCTGGAGATGGCCACGTTGACGGGGAGCAGGCCCTGGATGGTCCAGGGCTGGCGGCCCACTTCGGCCACGATCCAGCCGCACTGGCCGGTGATGTAAGCCAGCGGGATGCAGATGACAGCGGCCCAAAGGAGCCACTTCCACGCGCCGAGCTTGTCTTTCCAGACCGCGATCAGCGCAAGCAGCAGCACCAGGGCGATGAGCATGCCCAGTCCGATCATCAGGCGGAAGGACCAGAAGACCACGCCCACGGGCGGAACTACGTCCTCGGCCTTTTCAAGGTGCCCGTAGCCCATGTACTGCACGTTTTCCTCCAGTGCGTAGCGGGCTTCCGCTTTCTCTGAAGGATCATCGGTGGTACGATAGATGGAAAGGGCGACCAGCGCTTCCCGTCCCATGGCCATTTTCTCGGCCACGGAAGGTACCACGTTGCCTTCGTCGTCGGTATAGCCGTTGAGGATGTCGTTGATGCCGGGCACGAAGCCGTCAGGGTTGTGCGTGGCCAGGATGGAAAGCATCTTGGGGACCTTGATGCCCGGGACGATGGTGAAGGCAGCGCCGTTGCCGCCGTCCTGCAGGCCCTCTGCCGCAGCCAGTTTCATGGGCTGGAACTCAGCGGCATGGACGCCGGATGAGTCGCCCGAAAGCATCACGGCACCGGAACCCACCAGGCCCACGATGGCGCCGATCAGCATGCTCTTTTTCGCGAACTCGCTGTGCCGGTTCCGGAGCAGGTACCAGGCGCTCACGCCCACCACGAAGATGCCGCCGGTGACCCAGCCGCTCGTGATGGCGTGGAAGAACTTGCTTACGGCCACAGGGTTGGTAATGACCTCCCAGAAGGCCGAAGCCGATGCCATTTCGCTGCGGACCGTTTCGGGATTGAAGGTGGTTCCCACGGGATTCTGCATCCAGCCGTTGGCCACGAGGATCCAGTAGGCGGAGATGGTGGCGCCGATGCCGGTCAGCCAGGTGGAGACCAGGTGGAAGCGCTTGCCCACCTTGTCCCAGCCGAAGAACATCACGGCGAAGAAGGTGGCTTCCATGAAGAAGGCGAGGATGCCTTCGATGGCGAGGGGTGCGCCGAACATGTCGCCGACAAACCAGGAGTAGTTGCTCCAGTTCGTGCCGAATTCGAATTCCAGGATGATGCCCGTCGCAATGCCCACGGCAAAGTTGATGGCGAAGAGTTTCATCCAGAACTGTGCGGTTTTCTTCCAGAAATCATCTTTCTTGATGAGATAGAGCGTCTCCATGATGGCCATCACGAGCGCCAGCCCAAGGGTCAGCGGCACGAACAGCCAGTGGTACGCGGCAGTCATCGCAAATTGGATTCTGGACCAAAAGATCACATCCATAGTTCAGTGTATTAGTTTAAAGATTGTACGTGTTTCCGGCGGGAGGGTCTGTGGGCGGGCTGGCGAGGCGTTCGCCTACCACTCGGCTGCGCTCCTCGTCGCTGAGCCCCGCCATGACGGGCTTGAAGAAGAAGACGCGCAGGATGGCGAAAAGGATGAAAAACTTCAGCAGGATGAGCAAGACCAGCGGCCGGCCCCAGGTCATGTTCCGGAAGCTGTCGCGGTAGAAGTGCCAGACCGCAGCCATTGTATGGCGTATGCTTTTCATCGAATCTCTCAAATTTAACGATAAATTCGTATATTTGCAAAAACCTGAACGCGTTTCCATGAAAAAGACTTTGTTAGCGCTCGCCAGTCTGGCGCTGGTCCTGTCGGGGCTGCTGGCGACTTCCTGTGCACCGAAGCCCGAGATCCGGGTGATGTCTTTCAATATCCGCCTTTCGCCCCGGGAAGATTTCGACGGAGAAAACTGCTGGAACAACCGCCGCGAGGCCGTGATCCGGATGATCGACGAATCACAGCCCGATCTGTTCGGCATCCAGGAAGGCTACATTACGCAGGTGAATTACATGGATGAGCAACTGCCTGAGTACGGCCGTTACGGCGTGTGCCGCGACGACGGGCTGGAGCGGGGAGAGGCCAATGCCATCTTCTGGCGCAAGGACCGCTTCGACGTGAAGCAGTGCAACACCTACTGGCTGAGTGAAACGCCCGATACCGTGTCGCTGGGCTGGGACGGGGCCTGCCGCCGCATCGTGACCTGGGCAAAGCTGTATGACAAGGCGGCGAAGCGGGATGTCTGGTATTTCAACACGCATTTCGACCATGTGGGGAAAGTGGCCCGTGAAGAGGCCGGCAAGCTCATCATGGAGCGGATGAAGGGGATGATGAAGGAGGGGGACGTGGTGTTCCTGACAGGCGACTTCAACGCGAACTGGGACGACCCGATCCTGCAGCCGATCCGGGCTGAAATGCAGAACTGCCGCGAGACGGCCCCCGTCACGGACGACGAAAACACCTACCATGCCTGGGGAAAGAATAATGAGCCGGCCGGTACTGTGATCATCGACCACATCTTTTATAAGGGAGTCACTCCTGAAAAATACGAATGCCTGACGGGCGATTACGGTGCCCCGTTCGTCTCCGACCACTGGCCGGTGCTGGGCACCTTCCGTTATTGATTCCAATCATTTAAAACTATATCGAATATGGGTATCATCTATCTCGTCGGCCTGGTCCTGGCCGTACTCGCTGTCATCGACATCCTCAAGAAGCCGATCTCCCTGGTCGGCAAGGTCATCTGCTCAGTCATCGTGCTTTGCACAAGCTGGCTCGGACTGATCGTCTACTACCTCTACGCGAAGAACCACATCACGGAGTGGTTCAAGTAACAGAAAAGCCGGTTGCAACCGGCTTTTCTGTTACTCTTTCGATTTCGCCTCTTCCCAGAGGGCATCCATTTCGGCAAGGGACATGTCGCTGAGATCGCGGCCGAGTTCCCTGGCGCGGAGTTCCAGATAGGTGAAGCGGCGCTTGAATTTCAGGTTGGTCTGTTCAAGGGCCGTGTCGGGATTGAGATGATAGAGGCGGGCGGCGTTGACGACAGAGAAGATGAAATCGCCCAGCTCGGCCTCCTGGCTTTCTTTGGTGCCGTTCGTCAGTTCGGCGCGCAGTTCGCCGAGTTCTTCCTGGACCTTGTCCCAAACGTCTTCTTTCTTTTCCCAGTCGAAGCCCACGGCGCGGGCCTTATCCTGCATGCGGTAGGCCTTGATGAGGGAAGGAAGGCTGTTCGGTACGCCGGAGAGGACGGTCTTGTTGCCGTCTTTCTCCTTGCGCTTGAGCTGCTCCCAGTTCTGGACCACCTGTCCGGCCGTTTCGGCCTGGACGTCGCCATAGACGTGCGGGTGGCGGTAGACGAGTTTGTCACAGAGCATGTTGCAGACATCGGAGATGTCGAAGTCGCCGGTTTCGGAGCCGATCTTCGCATAGAAGACGATGTGCAGGAGCAGGTCGCCCAGCTCCTTGGCGATATTGTGCATGTCGTGCGCCAGGATGGCGTCGGCCAGCTCATAGGTCTCTTCGATGGTATTGGGGCGGAGCGAATCGAGGGTCTGCTTGCGGTCCCAGGGGCACTTCTCGCGCAGGTCGTCCATGATATTCAGCAATCTTTCGAACGCCTGCAGTTCTTTTTCTTTTTTCATGGTCGCAAAATTACGAAAATTCTTAACTTTGTAGGATAAAAGAACCAAATCCAACACACACAGATATGCAGAATATCAAATTCATCTCCGCCGACGAAGCCGTCAAGGTCGTCAAGAGCGGTGACCACATCCACCTGAGCAGCGTGGCCAGCGCGCCCCAGGTTCTCATCCAGGCCCTCTGCCGCCGCGGCGAGGCCGGCGAACTGAAGGATGTCCGCATCCATCACCTCCACACGGAAGGCGAAGCTCCCTACACCGAGGAGCGCTTCCAGGGTACTTTCTTCCACCAGGCCTTCTTCGTGGGCGGCAACGTCCGCAAGAACGTGCAAGCCGGCTGGGCCGACTACATTCCGATCTTCCTGAGCGAGACGCAGAAGCTCTATCGCAGCGGCGTACTGCCCTGCGACGTGGCCATGATCCAGGTCTCGCCGGTCGACAAGCACGGCTATGTGTCGCTGGGTACTTCCGTGGACGCCACGCTGGCCGCCATCGAGTGCGCCAAGACGGTGATCGCCGTGGTCAACAAATATGTCCCCCGCGCCTGGGGCGACGCCGTGATTCCGGCCAGCATGATCGACCTCTTCGTGGAAGACAATACCCCGCTGATGCCGGCGCATTTCTCCGAGCCGTCCGAGATCGAGACGAAGATCGGTATCAACTGCGCCAACCTCGTGGAAGACGGAGCCTGCCTGCAGATGGGTATCGGCGCCATTCCGAACGCCGTGCTCGCGCAGCTGGGCGACCACAAGAACCTCGGTATCCATACCGAGATGTTCGCCGACGGCGTGCTGCCGCTCGTTCGCAAGGGCGTCATCAACGGCATGAACAAGAAGATCGACAAGGGCAAGATGGTCTCCACGTTCCTGATGGGTTCACAGGAGGTCTACGACTTCATCGATGACAACCCGATGGTGGCCATGATGGACGTCGGCTACACCAACGATCCGTATATCATCGCGAAGAACCCGAAGGTCTGTGCCATCAACTCCGCCCTTCAGGTGGACATCACCGGCCAGGTCTGCGCCGATTCCCTCGGCACGAAGTTCTACAGTGGTGTGGGCGGCCAGATCGACTTTACCTATGGCGCTTCGCTCTCCGAAGGCGGCAAGGCCATCATCGCGATGCCTTCCGCTACCAACAAGGGCGTGAGCAAGATCGCCCCGGTGCTGACCGAAGGCGCCGGCGTCGTGACGACCCGCAACCACATCCACTGGCTGGTCACCGAATACGGTGCCGTCGACCTCTACGGCAAGAGCCTCCAGGAACGCGCGAAGCTGATCATCAGCGTTGCCCATCCGGATGCCCGCGAAGCCCTCGACCGCGCTGCCTTCGAGCGCTTCGGCCCGCACTATCATGCGATCAACATCTAAACGCTGGAGTTTAATACGCTGTATAGCAGCTTAATATGCAAAGTCACCCTACTTTTGTCGAGTGGGGTGACTTCTTTTATTCTGCTGAAATACAATACTTTATTCTCCAGCCTGTTTGATGGAGAACCAGCCGAAGCCGATGCTGGGATAGTTTATCGAGTCTGTGATCGCAGCAGCTACAGGGCCTCTTTCCTCCCCGGTCGTATTTTCCTCGAAGATAAAAGTATATTGAACTGTCTGGTTGTCAATCCGCTCCCGTCCTTTGAACTGGACATAGGGGGCGTCGAAGTTCTGGGTTTCGATCAGTTCATCGTTCAATACACGCAGATTGGCGCTTCCATCCGGAAGTGTTTTCGAATAATAGGCCGTTACGACGACGGTTCCGCCTTCTTTGCCTATCGTTATCGAACGACTCGGAGAAACGAGTATTTCAGCGACAGGCGTGCCGATCGCTTGCTCTTCTTCGCTTTCCACCGTGTTGCAGCCGCTCAGGCAGAGCATCAGCATCAGGGAGATTCTTATCAGGTGTTTCATGGTGTGATGTGTTTTATTCAATTTACGAAATGTCAGTGAAGCCGCGCCAGGCTTTGGGGAATGGTCTCGCGGGCAAAAGAAATCAACGAGCTCGGAGCATACGGATGATCAATGAAATTGCGAAGGTCGGAGCGGTCTTCTTCCGTCAGCGTACCGTCGTTATGCCAGGCCACGAAGGCGCCGAGCAGGTAGGGCATGCGGATGTTTCCGTTCCAGGAATAGAGATCGGGGGATTCTTTGGCGATGGACTCGATTTCGGCTATCTTGTCACTGACCGCTTTGGACAGCGTGCGGAGCTCCTCGGGCTGGAAACGGCCGTAGTCAACGGCCGTGATGAGCATGAAAGACAAATACGGCATGGCGCGATAGGCAGTATTTTCACCCAGATATTCGGAATAATCCAGTTCCGTGAAAGTTCCTGCCGGCGCATGGTCGGGATAATGCACTTCCTGATACAGGCGAAGCAACTCTGCCGCTCCGCTTGCCCGGCTCATCAGTTCCCGCGTGCCGTTGAAACGGCCCATTTCCACCAGAATGCCGACATACGTGTTCGACGAAACGGCTTCGAATTCGAAACCATAGGGATACATGTAAACAGTCCGGGCCAGGTTGCGGGTGGACATCGTGGCCAGTTGCTGCTCGCTTAGGTTACACATGTCCCACAACCCCTCGGCATCAGTGGCTTCGGTCCGGTGTTCCCACCAATAGGAGAAGTTGCCGCCGGGACCGGTAAGGCCGGCGTCCGCCTTGGTCTGTGCCGGCCAGGGCGTGTAATCAATCTTGTTTTCGTATTGGGCAAGGATTTGCTTGTCCGGGGCTGCCTGTTCTTCCGGTTCGGGTTCTTCGATGGTCGGGCAGGCCGTCGTGACGGCCATCACCAGCAGCAGGAAAGGGATGAAATGAAGGGTTTTCATATGTGTCAAAATGTTAGATGTGTCAGTAATAATTATTCAGGCGAATGTTCGTAGACATACCCCACCACGCCGCAACTCCATTTCTGGGTAGTTTCCACGGCGGACCCGAAGATGCCGGTACCGCCCTGGATGTTGGTGTAGATGTTGGTATTGTCGTAGACGCCGACAATGTCTGTCCCGATTACGTGGAGCATCTCGTATTGCATCACGTCCAGCAGATAACGGTCGTATTCTTCCGAGACGGCGGTAAAACGCATGCGCCCGAAACGCTCTTTTATCAACCAGTCGCATTCGGCAAGATCATGCGGTTGGCCAGAGATGGTATCGAGCATTACTTCTAAGCTATGATTCTGTGGATATGATAACAACTTGCCACTATATGTCCCCGCAAAATGCGGTCCGGTGAAATCTCCTGAGAACGCCAGGGTATCCAGGGACGAAACCCGGGGAAAGCGGATATAGCGGTAGTGAAGCGGTTTTTCCGCCACATCAGGATAAAAGCTGAGGGCAGCCTTGACCTTGCTCTGGTTAAAAAGAGCACCCGTCAGGTTGAAGCTATCCGCCAATTCTTCGTGGTTTGTAGCCAGTTCATCTTCCACAAACACAGACCAATTCCCGGCTTTCTCCGACCATCCTTCCTTGCACGCCCAAACAGGATAATCCGATGAAAGGCTGTAATACGTGATTTCTGGTATATAGCGAAAAACTTCTTTTCCATGGAGGACAAAAGCGCGTTCTTCCGTCGGACACTGTACGAAGTGAGTCGAAACATGCTTCTTTATCCTGGCTATCGTCGTATGGGCCGTCAGGGTATCGCCGCGCGGCAGGATGATTTGCAACTGATAACTGGGTGAGGATGCGGCTGAATATACATCAAAGAGGGCGCTCTCCAGCTGAAGGGTCCATTCCCCGTCACCCGTGTTCTCAAAGGCCCCGACGGGTTCATATTGTTCCCTGCTCCAGGCGGACAGCACTACGCTGGCATCGTTGATGCCCCTGTAACTGTCCTCGCCGGGACGCGAGAGATAACGCAGCGACAAATGCTGCGTGAAGCCGGGCTTCAGGATGCAATGGACCCATGGAATATCTACGTCCTCTGAAGAGCGCAGGTCCACCGGCTCGTAGCAGGCGACCGCCAGCAGGCCGGCCAGCAGGAAAAGCAGCGCAAAAAAGATCGTCGTCCTTCTCATAATTCAAGCGTGTATTTGATGCTGGGCATGATGGGAAACAGGGATATCTGGCTCCAGGTCCGGGTGTCGCTGTCGTAGGCCAGCAGCGAAGGATTGTGGCGGTTGAGGACATTAAACACACCGAGGGTCAAGCTGTGGGAGAGCGGATGCATGCTGTCCCGGCCCGTCGTGAATTCAAATCGGTAACCCAGGTCGAGACGGACATAGAGCGGCATCTGCCAGTTGTTGGGGTGTGTAAAATAGTTGAGCACGACTTCTTCGCCTGGAAGGTAACCGGGGTACTGCGCGGCAGGCACCGTCTCCCAGTGCCCGCTCTGCAGCGTAAATCCCGCATTGAAGCCCTTCCACTGCGCATGAGCGTTGAGGATATGGCGCCTGTCGTAGCGTGCCGGGAAAGGACGTCCTTCGTCGATATTTGAAAACATACGGTCCGTTTTTGACCAGGTATAGGACAGACTCCAGGCAGCGCCAATCTCCGGTAACCGAGCCTCGTAGAGAAACTCCGCGCCATAAGATGTACCGCTCCCCACCTCCGCGTGGTTGCTCCAGCCCTGCGCAGCAGAAGTGAACAAGGCCATCGCATCGGTATAATAGACCAGGTTCTCCATCTTCTTGTAATAGCCGCCGAGGGTGAAGGCGTGTCTGCCGAAGGAAGCGAAAAGGCCGCCGTAGCCCTGCTTCGCGCGCTCCGGCAGCAGCAGTTTCGTGCTCGGCACCATCAAGTCGAGTGACCAGCCCAGCGGTGTCCCTTCCAGCGTATGGTCAAACTGCGTCCGGTCGTCCCAGGTCGCCTCGAGGCCGAGACCCCGGATGATCTGCCATTTTGCGCGGGCGCTGAATTCCCAGGCGAATTGCTCCAGTCGGTCCGATTCCCGTTCTGCGTGATTCTTATAGTAGTTGCCACGTACATTGGCCATCAGATTCACAGGGCCGATATTGAATTGCATCTCCAGAAAACCGCTGCTCAGCGTCGGACGGCTCTTGCTCTCGGTGAAGGGCGCATCGTCGATGACCTTGACGTCCGATTCCGAGATCTTCATGGCCGCCGGACTCATCACGTCGCGCTGGTGGCTCAGGCCTTCTGAAAGCCGGAAATGTCCTTCAAAGAAGCGATGTTCCATCGTGAAGCCGTAGTGTTGCGACGCAATGTGCGATTGCAGCAGCAAAAAACTCTTGTCCCCGCGGAGTACCGCCGCGTGTTCCATCCTGTTCCTGAAGTGGTTGTAAGAAACGTCAGCCCGGATGGTCGTCGCGGGCAGCTTGAAACGGTAGGACAGATGTCCCATGGCATTTTCCCAGCCCAGCGTGTAGTCGGCAGAAGGAAAGCCGATCGTGTAGGCGTCGCGGCTTCCGAAGCCCGAAAGTGTCAGTTCGTGACGCGGGGCGATCTGCCACTGGGTCTTCAGGTATGCGTCCCAGACACCTAGTTTCAGCGAAGGCATCCGTCCGTCCCTGTCCAGGCCTTTTTTCAGCAGGCCGTATTCCAGGCCGAACGGGGACCAGCGGCCCGCTACCAGGACAGAGGCCTTGTCTTTTACGAGGGGTGCGCGCATGGAGGCGCCGAGAAACGTATTGGAAACGGAGGCAGTGGCATTCAGCGTCCGGTGATCGAAGGCCGGTGAATGAAGGGCCACGTGGCTGGCAGTCAGGCCACCCGTCTCGCCGGCGAAACCGCCGATGCGGAAGTCCATCGTTTCGATGGCCTCAGCGGGAATAGCCGTCGTCAGGCCCATCAGGTGGCCCGGCCCGTAAATGCGTACGCCATCGAGCGTAAACAGGTTGTTGCCCAGATTGCCGCCGCGTGCGAAGAAGGCCGAGAAGCCTTCCGCGCCCGACGAGACGCCCGGACGCGTCATCGCGAACTTGATGGGGTCGTTCTCGCCGACCGGGCTCAGAACCTTGCCTGCCAGGGCTTTCGGGTCTGTGGTAAAAGTGCCCGGAAGCTGGTCAAAGTCACGGCGCAGCGCCGTCTTGACGGATGGGGGCAGCGTATCAATCTTGAAAGCTGCCGACAGGGTATCGTACTGCGAAAGAACGAGCATTTCCGTGTGATGGCTGTCCTTCATGCCCAGCTGCCGTTCTGCAGTCAGCACCACATAATTGCGCCTGACGGCCCACGTGATGCCCGTCCCCCTGAAGATCGTACGAAGATTCTGTCGCAGGTTTAGTCCGGGCTCGACGGCAGCGGAAGCCGGCTGATCGACGGGCAGGCTGGCATCGTAAACGAACAGCACGTCGAACTGCACCGCCAGTTCCTTCATCTGGCTGCGCAACGAGCCTGACGGCTGGGCCGCAAGCATCGTGGAGAACAGGATGCCTGCCAGCAAAAGCATCCTGCGCATCATTCGACCGTGATTTTAACGTCCAGGGCCGCTTCGATCAGCGGGACGATGACTGCCAGGCCGTCTTCAGAAGAGAAGGTGGCAGTCAGCCGCTTCTCCGTGGGTGGAGCTGTGAGCGTGCAATGATAATAGCCGGAGAGTTCCTGCAGCACCTGATCGACCGGTGCCTCTTCAAAGACAAAGAATTGCGACGGGGCTTGCTGCGTGGTGGGTTGCGCCTGTACCGAAGGGTTAGATTCGGAACGGATCCAGCTGTGGATGCCGTAGCCGGCGGCGAAGACCAGCACGATGGAGGCGGCCGCGGCAGCGGCCGTCATCCACCAGCGGCGATGGACAGGCGTTGCGGTCTGCTCGTGGAAACGCCCGATGGCTTTCCGCGTATCGTATTTGTCAGGGCGGTAGCGCCGGACCACAAAGGCGAGGTCGTTGTCGTTGAATTCCGTCATGGTTTTCTTCCTTTTACACCCCTATGACGGAAAAGACCCCGGAAGTGACTACTCACCAGAGGAAAATTTTGAAGAATACCTGGTCGGCGCCGATGCGAAGGGTCTGCATGGCCTTGGTCAGCTGGTTGTGGACCGTGCTCTCAGAGATGCCCATCCTTTGGGCAATCTCGGCATATGACAGCCCGTCACGCTTGTTCAGCAGCAGGATTTCCCGCCGTTTCGGAGGCAGGGCGTCGATGGCTGTCCATAGCCGGGCCCATACGAACGAACGGTCCATTGTTTCTTCATCCGGAACGTCCTCCTTCAATTGCTCGACGCTGATTCCCGCGTCAGGTCCCGCCTGCCGGAGCGCATCGATGCAACGGTTGTGGACCATCCGGTAGAGATACGCCTTGGGCGAATCGGGTTCCTGCCCGATAGCCTGTGTCCGTTCCCAAAGCGTGACGAAAGACGCCTGAACGATATCCTCCACGACATCGGCATCATGCAGGAACCGCGCCGCATACAGGCACAACGGCCGGTAATACAGCCGGAAAAGCTCGTCGATGTCGGTTCTGTCTGCCACGGGTGGATTACTCGCCGGCAGCTTTCAGACGTTCGGCGTTTTCGGCGATCTGGAGCTGGTCGATAACTTCCTGGATGTCGCCGTCCATGAAGACGGGGAGGTTGTACATCGTGTAGCCGATGCGGTGGTCGGTCACGCGCGACTGCGGATAGTTGTAGGTGCGGATCTTCGCGGAGCGGTCGCCGGTGGAGACCATGGTCTTGCGTTTGGCCGTGATGTCGTTGAGGTATTTCTCGTATTCGAGGTTGTAGAGACGCGTGCGGAGTTCGGCCAGGGCCTTGTCGAGGTTTTTGAGCTGCGAGCGCTCGTCCTGGCACTGGACCACGATGCCCGAGGGGATGTGCGTCAGGCGGACGGCGGAGTAGGTGGTGTTGACGCCCTGGCCACCGGGACCTGACGAGCAGAAGAGGTCTTTCCGCACGTCCTTCATATCGATTTCCACGTCGAATTCGTCGGCTTCCGGGAGAACGGCCACGGAGGCGGCGGAGGTATGGACACGGCCCTGCGTCTCCGTCTGGGGGACACGCTGTACGCGGTGTACGCCGCTTTCATATTTCAGGGTGCCATAGACTTTGTCGCCCGTCACCTTGCAGACAATCTCCTTGTAGCCGCCAGCGGCGCCTTCACTTACGTTCGTCACTTCGCATTTCCAGCCCTTGCGCTCGAAATACTTGGTGTACATGCGGAACAGGTCGCCGGCAAAGATGGCGGCTTCGTCACCGCCCGTGCCGCCGCGGATCTCCAGGATGGCGTTCTTGCTGTCCTGAGGGTCGGCGGGGATGAGCAGGATGCGGATCTCCTCTTCCATCTTCGGCAGTTCCTCCTCCAGGGCAGTGGCTTCTTCCTTGGCCATTTCGCGCAGGTCCTCGTCCTTCTCGTTGAGGAGGATGTTCTTGGCGTCGGCCAGGTCGCCCACCATCTTGCGGTAGCGGTCGCCCGCCTGGATGATCGGTTCCAGTTCCTTGTAGTCCTTGTTGAGCTGGACATATCTTTTCATGTCGGCAATCACCTCCGGATCACCCAGCTGTGCGCCGATACTCTCGTATTTCGCCTTGAGCCCGTCCAGTTTTTCAAGCAAATTGTTCTCAGCCATCTTTCGCGTATTTGGGACGCAAAGATAATGATATTTTTAAAAAAATTTTAAGGGGGGGGGGTGGATATATAAAAAATTGTTAAATTTGCATGGGGAATTACCCTCAGATTATAACGAACCGACTGATACTTTGACCTATACCTATGAATGATAAAACCCGCCAACTTTTCAATAAAGTCTTTTCCCGATATGTGAGTACGGGTTTTATTTTCGTACTCGACATCCTGCTGTCATTTATCTCAGCGCTTGTTCTGCTCTTTATCGTGCGATATCTGGTGGTATCGAATTCCTTAAGTTCGAGTTCCATCGAATACTGGAATAGTTTCGGCAAGGTCTGGCTGATAGGGACGACTGTCTCTGCTGCCCTGATGTTCTGGTTGTTCAAGAGCTACCGCATCATCATCCGCCATTCCTCGTTGTCCGATGTCTTCCGTTTCGGCCTCGCCGTCCTCTGTGCCACCCTGCTCGATGCGGTGATATTGATCGTCGCCGGACTGTGGCATCCGAACACCTGGCTGATCCTTTTCGGCTATCTGGTACTCTGCGTGTTTCTGATCGTCACCTGCCGTGTCATCATGATCCGCGTGTATGAGGATATGCAGCGTCGTTTCCGGAAGCAGGAAGGCGACCGGATGCGCGTACTGATCTACAATACAAGCGACAAGGCCGTCGCCCTCGAGGCACGTTTGCACAATTCGAAGCACTACAATGTGATCGGTTTTCTGACACCCGATACTTCCGAGAACAAGCTGACCACCCATCAGGTACCGGCCTTCTCCTTCGTGACCAAGGAGGATGTCAGCCGTATTGTCAGTGAGCATTCCGTCAAAGGTATCATTTTCCCTACGGAGAAAGAGACCCGCAACGAGGCGAAACGCCTTGTTCCGTTCGCTACTGAGCTCCGGCTCAAACTCCTGGTCGCTCCGACCATCGACGAGTATGCCAATCTGGCAACGCAGGGGGTGCGCAACGTCAAGGTGGAAGACCTGCTGGGGCGTGACGAGATCGCCATTTCGATGGACAAGATCAAGGAACGTTTTGCCGGCAAGGTGGTGATGGTGACCGGTGCCGCCGGTTCCATCGGCTCTGAGATCTGCCGCCAGCTGGCCCATTTCGGCATCAAGAAACTCCTGCTCTACGACAATGCCGAGACACCGATGCACAACTTGCGTCTGGAACTGGAAGACAAATACAAGGACCTGAATTTCGTGCCGATCGTCGGCGACGTCCGTCAACTGGCCCGTCTCGACTATGTGTTCCGTACCTGGCGTCCCCAGGTGGTGTTCCATGCCGCAGCCTACAAGCATGTCCCCCTGATGGAGGACAATCCCTGTGAGGCGGTGCTGGTCAATGTGATCGGTTCGCGCAATGTAGCCGACAAGTGCATCGAATACGGTACCGAGATGATGGTGATGATCTCCACCGACAAGGCGGTCAATCCCACCAACATCATGGGATGCACCAAACGCCTGGCCGAAATCTACGTGCAGTCCATTGACAACGAGAAGACCACATTCGTGACCACGCGATTCGGCAATGTGCTGGGTTCCAATGGCTCGGTGATTCCGCGTTTCCGGGAGCAGATTGAACAGGGCGGTCCGGTGACCGTGACGCATCCCGAGATCACCCGCTACTTCATGACCATTCCGGAAGCCTGCCGCCTGGTCTTGGAGGCTGCCACGATGTCGAAGGGCAAGGAGATTTTCGTCTTCGACATGGGCGAGCCCGTCAAGATCGACAACCTGGCCCGCCGCATGATCGAACTGGCTGGTTTCGTGCCCGACGAAGATATCAAGATTGTCTATTCCGGCCTGCGTCCGGGTGAGAAACTCTACGAGGAAGTGCTTTCCGACCTGGAGAATACCGATCCGACGCAGCATGACCGCATCCGCATCGCGCATGTGCGTCAGTATGCCCATGCAGATGCCTGCGTGTTTGTAGAGGAACTGGAGACCCTTTCCCGCGAGGTCCGGATTCCCGACATGGTCAAGGAGATGAAACGGATCGTGACGGAATTCAAGTCCAACAACTCGAAATTTGAGATCTACGACAAATGAGACGCGGTCCGGCTCTTGTCCTTTTCCTGATTCTTTTTTGCGCAGTGGGCTATCTCTTCTGGGAGACACGCCCTGCCATCCGGAAAGCGCGGGATGCCGCTGCCGTGACGACGGAAATGATCGGCGATTCCGTGATCGTGATCGAGCGTACCATCGTACGGGAGAGTCCCCGTGCGCCCAAAGTACCCGATTTCATGGTTTTTGCCGGAGACACCATCCGTTTCGACCGTGTGGACTTGCGGGAGCGGATGGACCGCGAACTGATCGCCTTTACATTCAGCCATACCAATTCCCTGCTCATGCTCAAGCGCTCGACCCGCATCTTCCCACAGGTGGAACCCCTGCTGGCGGCCAACGGAGTCCCCGATGACTTGAAATATCTGATGGCCGTGGAGAGCAACGTCAGTGAGACGGCTGTATCAGTGGCGGGGGCTGCGGGACTCTGGCAGTTCATGCGTGACGTGGGCCGGGAGTTCGGTCTGGAGGTGACGGCGACGGTCGATGAGCGATACAACATCAAAAAGGAGACAGAAGCGGCATGCGACTACTTGAAAAAATCGTATGCCCGTTTCGGCGACTGGATGACGGTCGCGGCCAGCTACAACGGTGGCATCAACGGCATCACGCGCAAGCGGGAACAGCAGCAGCAAACCAGGGCGATGGACCTGCAGCTGGTGGAGGAGACCTCCCGTTACATGTTCCGCATCCTGGTGGCCAAAATGTTTTTTGAAAATCCCGAAAGCTTCGGTTTCAAGCTGGAAGCGGACGAATACTATCCTTACATTCCTCCGAAACGGACGGTTTTTGTCAGCCAGTCCATCGATGACCTGGTTGAATTTGCCGGCCGCTATGGCCTGTCCTATGCCCAGCTGCGCCGGGCCAACCCCTGGCTGCGCGACATGAAACTGGCGGCCAAAACCGGAAAAACCTACGAAATCCTGATCCCTGACCTGGAGGCTGAAAAGAATTATTTCTTACATTTGTAGGCAGTAATTCTTTGAACAATGACCAGAAAAATCTTTGTTTTGGCGGCGGCCCTTCTGCTGGCCGGCTGCCTGACCGCCATGGCGGACGGTTTCCGCCATCCCGCCAAGGAGATTGAAGAACTCACGCTGGCCAGCCCGCTGCCTTCCGTCGTCTTCGACCGAGACTATTCGAAGGCCGTGATGGCTTATCGGGCCTGCCGCCAGGTGCCCATTGCCGAACTCGCTGAAAGCGAGGCCCGGATCGGAGGCCTGCGTGTGGACCCGCGCAACTTCAGCGAAACGCGTGAGAACTATTTCGACCGCCTGGAACTGCTGGATGTAGCCACGGGAAAGACGCGGCCGGTACTCGGCCTCCCTGCCGACCTCCGCGCCAAGTTCATCACCTGGTCGCCCAGCGGCAAGCAGGTCGGTTTCACCCTTTCATTCCCCGACCATGTCGAACTCTGGTGTGTGGACGTCACGGCCGCAGAGCCTGTCGCCCGCAAGGTTACGAACCTAAAGGTGAACACCATCTTCGGCTCGCCCTTCTTCTTTATCGACGATACGCACATCCTGTTCAAGTCCGTCCCCGAATCGCACAAGGAAGCCCCCGTGCCGGGCCTTGCCCAGTCTTCTGTCGTACAGGAGGTCAAAGGAGAGAAGCTGTCCATCCGCACCTATCAGGACCTGCTCTCCGGCCCGCAGGACGAAGCGCTCTATGACTATTGCTGTACCAGCCAGCTGGCTGTCTGCAGCATGGACGGCGTCCGCCTGGTGGGCGAACCGGCCGTCTACCGTTCGCTCGATCCGTCACCGGACGGCAGCTACGCCATCGTCGTGACCGAGCATCATCCGTATTCGTATGTACAGGCGCACAACTCTTTCCCGAGCAAGCAGTTCATCATGAACCTTACGGATGGCAGCATGGTGCGCATGCTCCGCGACGGTACCGTCAAGGAAGAGAAGAAAGCGCCCACCCCGCCGAAAGATCCGAAAGATCCCAAGGCACCGAAAGGACCGAAAGAGCCGGCGAAACCGAAACCGGCCGGTTTCGGCTGGCGCCCCGACCAGCCCGCTACGCTCTACTGGAGCGAATCGGAAGGTGGCGGAATGGGCCCGATGGGATTCCCCGGAATGGGTCCGATGGGTCCGCCGCCGGGCGACGACCCGGCCGCCAGGGATACGTCCAAGGAGAAGGACCGTCCCGAAAAGACCTTTACTGACAAGCTGTTCCAGTGCCAGGCTCCTTTCGATTTTGAAAACGACAAGCAGTTGCTCCTGGCTCCGGAATACCGCATGGGCCGCATCACCTGGAGCGACGACAAACTGGCCTTCTTTGAGGAAAGCTCTTCCAAGCAGCATTTCCGCAGACTGGTCTCCTTCGTGCCGGGCGATACCCTGGCGCCCCGCCGTGTCCTCTTTACCCAGAGCACCGAGACCGATACCCTCGGCAATTTCCCGAGCTACGGCCGTCTCTACCAGGTGCGCAACGCATACAACCGCCTGGTGGCCTGGAGCGATCCCCAGCACAGCCGTGTGTTCCTGACCGGTACGGACCGGCGCGACGCGGAAGGCTTCCAGCACAGCTTCCTGGACCAGGTGAACCTGAAGAACGGCAAGACCGAGAACCTATGGTTCTCTTCCGGTGACTGCAAGGAGACGCTGACAGCCATTACCGACTTTACGCCCAAAAAGATGAAGCTGCTGGAGCGCCGCGAAGATTTCGGCGTGGTGCCTGACTTCTGGGAACTCGACCTGCGCAGGAAATCCGCCCGTCAGGTCACCCATATCGAGAATTCCGTGCCCCAACTCGCCGAATTGGTTACCGACCAGTATGTTACGTATACCCGAAAGGACGGCCTGAAATGCTTCGCCCATCTTTATCTTCCCGCCGGCTATGATAAAGAGCGCGACGGCAGGCTGCCGGTCTTTATGTGGACCTATCCCTACGAATACAAATGCTTCGCCGAGAGCGAGAAAGCCCGCCCCGAGAAACACAAGTACACCAAGCCGAGCTACGGTTCGGCCATGATCTGGGCGACCCAGGGCTATGCCGTTCTGGACGAGTTCACGATGGCCATCATCGCCGCCGACAAGGATTCCCTGCCGAACGACCGTTTCCTGGACCAGCTCGTGATGAGCGCTGAAGCCGCCATTGATTTCGTCTGCGACAGCATCGGGGTAGGCGACCGCGACCGCATCGGCGTGGGCGGTCACTCCTATGGCGGTTTCATGACAGCCAATCTGCTGGCCCACACGCGGCTCTTCCGGGCCGGCATCGCCCGCAGCGGTGCCTACAACCGCAGCCTGACGCCTTTCGGCTTCCAGAGCGAGCGCCGCAATTACTGGAAGGCGAAAGAGGTTTACGACGAGATGTCCCCTTTCAACTATGCCGACAAGATCAAGGACGCCCTGATGCTCATCCACGGCCAGATGGACAACAACACCGGTACGTTCCCGGTGCAGTCCGAGCGCCTGTACCAGGCCCTGGTCTATTTCGGCGGCACGGCCCGCTATGTCCAGCTTCCTTACGAAAGCCATGGCTACCAGGGCATCGAGACCAGCCTTGACATGCTCTATGAGACGGGAGCCTGGCTCGACCAGTATGTGAAGAATGCACAGCCGCGCAAGAAAGAAGGCAAGAAGCCGGACGATAAAGCGAAAGCAGAAGAATGAAACAATGGAAATTCGGATGGCTGGCGGCCGCCCTCTTCGTGGTGGCCGTCAGCTGTAATCCTATCGAACCGGAGCCCGAACCCGGGCCCGGACCTGAGCCACAGAAGACGCTCTATTCGCTGAAGTCCCTGTCGGAAATGAGCTTGCGCGAGAAGGTGGGGCAGTTGTTCAATGTCCGTGTCGAGGCCCTCGACCTGACATCCACCTATACACAGACAGGACCTTCGCAGGTTGTTATCGACGGATTCAACCGTTATCCATGCGGCGGTCTGACGCTCTATGCGGCCAATATCAAGAATCCCCAGCAGATTATCGACTTTACCCAATTCCTGCATGATCTGGGCAATTATCCGCTCTTGTGCATCGATGAGGAAGGCGGGCGGGTGGCCCGTATCGCCAACAACAGTCAGTTCAATGTGACCAAATATGCCAGCATGGCGGCCGTCGGCGCCACCGGCGATCCGAAGAAAGGGTATGAGGCAGGCAACAACATCGGGGGTTATCTCGCGCTCTATGGTTTCGATGTCGATTTTGCTCCCGTAAGCGACGTCAACACCAATCCCGACAACGTGGTGATCGGCGACCGCGCCTTCGGCTCGTCGCCGCAGCTGGTGGCCGATTTTGCGAGCCAGTTCCTGCTCGGGCTCCAGAAAAACACCGTAGAGGGTTGTCTGAAGCATTTTCCGGGTCATGGCGACACCAAGGCCGACACCCACTACGGCTATGCCGAATCGCTCAAGACTTGGGCGGAGATTTCCAGCTGCGAGATGATTCCTTTCCGAAAGGGTATCGAGACCGGTACCCAGCTGATCATGACGGCCCACATCTGTCTGCCCAACGTCACGCACGAAAGCATCCCGTCGACCCTGTCGCCGATGATCCTGCAGGAGAAGCTTCGGGGCGAACTGGGATACAAGGGCCTCATCATCACGGACAGCATGGCCATGGGTGCGATTACCCAGGAATACTCGCCCGAGGAGGCGGCTATCCGTGCGCTGGAAGCCGGGTGTGACATCCTTCTCGACCCGGCCGATTATGTGAGCGCTTTCGAAGCCGTCGTGTCGGCAGTGGAGTCCGGTCGCCTGACGGTGGCACAGATCGACGAACGCGTGAGCAGGGTCCTCGCCTTGAAGAAACGGATCCTTGAAAGTCGCGGACAATTGAAGTGATTGAAATATCGTCATTTGTGTTGTAATTTGTAAAATAATCGCTACATTTGCAGCCCCGCACGGACAGCGGGATTATAAATATAGTCTAACTACTTATTGTTTAACGATTTATTAACCAATTATGTCTGAAGAGATCATCAACCCTGCAGTCGAGAATGCAGAAGAGATCGAAGAGCAGGTGATCGTAAAGCCTGCAAGCAAAAAAAGCAATGCCTCCGTCGACAACGACAAGTTCGACTGGGATGCATTTGAAAACGACGGCTTCGATGCAGCCGAGAAAGCCGCCAATGAAGAAAGTTACAGCAAGAGCCTCAGCCGTATCAACGAGAATGAGGTCGTGGAAGGTACTGTTACCTCCATCAACAAGCGCGAAGTGATCGTCAACATCGGTTACAAGAGCGAAGGTGTCATCAGCATCAACGAATTCCGCTACAATCCCGACCTCGCCGTGGGCGACACCGTGGAAGTGTACGTGGAGAACGCTGAAGACAAGAAAGGCCAGCTGATCCTCTCCCACAAGCGCGCCCGCGCCGTCAAGTCCTGGGACCGTGTCAACGAAGCCTTCGAGAAAGACGAAATCGTCAAAGGTTACATCAAGTGCCGCACGAAGGGTGGCATGATCGTCGACGTGTTCGGCATCGAGGCGTTCCTGCCCGGCAGCCAGATCGACGTGAAACCCATCCGCGACTACGATGTGTACGTCAACAAGACCATGGAATTCAAGATCGTCAAGATCAATCAGGAATTCCGCAACGTGGTCGTTTCCCACAAAGCCCTCATCGAGGCTGAGATCGAGGCCCAGAAGGCTGACATCATCGGCAAGCTCGAGAAAGGCCAGGTGCTGGAAGGCACGGTCAAGAACATCACTTCCTACGGTGTGTTCGTCGACCTGGGTGGCGTGGACGGTCTGATCCACATCACCGACCTGAGCTGGGGCCGCATCAACCATCCCGAAGAGGTGGTCTCGCTCGACCAGAAGATCAACGTGGTGATCCTCGACTTCGACGATACGAAGAAGCGCATCGCCCTCGGTCTGAAGCAGCTCAACCCGCATCCTTGGGAAGCCCTCGATCCGAACCTCAAGGTGGGCGACAAGGTGAAAGGCAAAGTGGTCGTCATCGCCGACTACGGTGCATTCGTCGAAGTGCAGCCGGGTGTCGAAGGCCTGATCCATGTCTCCGAAATGAGCTGGAGCCTGCATCTGCGCAGCGCCCAGGATTTCCTCAAGGTGGGCGAAGAGGTGGAGGCCGTGATCCTCACCCTCGACCGCGAGGAGCGCAAGATGAGCCTCGGTATCAAACAGCTCAAACCCGATCCGTGGGCTACCATCACCGAGAAATATCCCATCAACTCGAAGCATACCGCTACGGTCCGCAACTTCACCAACTTCGGTGTGTTCGTGGAACTGGAAGAAGGCGTCGACGGTCTGGTCCATATCAGCGACCTGAGCTGGACCAAGAAGATCAAGCACCCGTCCGAGTTCACCTCCATCGGTGAGCCGATCGAGGTTGTCGTCCTCGAAGTCGACCAGGAGAACCGTCGTCTGAGCCTCGGCCACAAGCAGCTCGAAGAGAATCCCTGGAACGAATACGAGAACACCTACTCCGTGGGTTCCGTCCACGAGGGTACCGTGACCGCTATCGTCGACAAGGGCGCTACCATCACCCTCGCCGAAGGCGTGACGGGCTTCTGCTCGAACCGCAACCTGGTCAAGGAAGATGGCACTACCGCCAAGGAAGGCGAGAAACTCCCGTTCAAGGTGACCGAATTTAACAAGGGCAGCAAGAAGATCACCCTCTCGCACACCCGTACGTTCGAAGAAGCCAAACGCGAAGAGGCCAAGAAGGAAGCCCGCGAGAAAGACGCTGAGGCCAACTCCATGCAGAAGGTCGTCCGCAAGCTGAAGGACAACCTGGAGAAGACCACCCTCGGTGACATCTCCGACCTGGCTGACCTCAAGAGCCGTCTCGAGGCCGCAGAAAAAGCGAAAAAGTAGTGAACTTCACCCTCACAACCCTTGGCACGGCATCCGCACGGCCGATGGTTGACCAACACCAAAGCGCCCACGTATTCAATCTGCATGGGCGCTTGTTTTTAGTCGACTGCGGCGAGAACGTGCAGGTGCAGCTCAAACGCTTCAAGATTTCGAAAGCGCGGCTCGACAACATCCTGATCTCCCACCTGCATGGAGACCATGTCTTCGGGATTTTCGGGATGTTGTCGACCATGGCGCTCGACGGTCGAACGGCCCCGCTCTACATCTATGCGCCACGGGATTTCGGTTCCATCCTTCATTTCTTCCTCGGCCATTTCGGGGAAGGGGTGAAGTATGAGATTCACCATATCCCGCTCGCGATGAAAGAACCCGAGCGCATCATCGGACTGCGGAACTGCGAGGTCTGGGCTTTCCCGCTGCAGCACCGCATCGACTGTTTCGGCTACCGGATCGTCTGGCTGAAGACCGGCCAGTCGGCCGCTTACTGCAGTGATACGGCAGTCTTCCCGGAAGAGGCGGAGTGGTTGCGTGGCACGGATCTGATCTATCACGAAGCTACTTTTGCCGACGAGCACGTCGATCTGGCACACAAAATGTTTCATTCCACGGCACGGGAAGCGGCGCAGGTCGCTGCGGATGCCGGTGCGAAGAAACTGGTCCTCGGCCATTTCTCCTCCCGCTACCAGGATCTCAACGTGCTGCTCTCGCAGGCACGGGAGGTCTTTCCCGACACCTGGCTCGCCGAGGAAGGTAAAATATTTGAAATATGAAACGTCTCAGTATCCTTGCTTTGTTGCTGCTATGCTGCCTGCCCTTGCATGCGCAGGTCTCTGCCATGCGCCGCAACGCCGAAAAGATTGCCAGCGCCCTGTTTTACATCCAGACACGCTACGTTGATTCCGTGGATTTCGACAAGGCTGTGGATGCCATGATGGCGGGACTGATGGATCAGCTCGACCCGCATTCCACCTATATTCCGGCTTCCAAGGTGGAGGCTGCCAACGAACAACTGGAAGGTTCGTTCGAAGGCGTAGGCATCGAATATGTGATGCTGTACGATACCCTGACGATCCAGGCCGTGATCCTGGGCGGGCCTTCCGATGCCGTAGGCCTCAGGGCCGGTGACAAGATCGTGGCCATCGACGGCGAGAACGTGGCAGGCGTCGGCCTTCCGGCCGATGAGATGAAGCCGCGCCTTCGGGGGCCGAAAGGCAGCCACGTGACGGTAACGGCGCTCCGTGACGGCGTCGCGCGGGACTATGTCATCCGCCGCGACAAGATTCCCCTTGAGAGCATCGATGCGGTATATCAGCCCGAACCGGATATCGTTTACATCAAGGTCAGCCGTTTTGCGCAGCAGACGGCCGAAGAATTCCTGGATTCGCTCAGCAAGTGCGTGAAAACCCGTCCCAAGGGCCTGATCATCGACTTGCGCGGGAACGGGGGCGGTTACATGCATGTGGCCACCTTCCTGACCAACCTGTTCCTGGGCGACGGGCAGGTGATTGTCCGTACGGAAGGAAAGGGCATCGACCGGGTGGACCGCTCGCAGGATGCCGGTTTGTTCGAGAAAGAACCGCTGGTGATCCTGGTCGACGAGGAAAGCGCCAGTGCCAGTGAGATTATGGCCGGCGCGCTGCAGGATTGGGACCGCGCGGTGATTGTCGGTCGCCGCACTTTTGGAAAAGGCCTGGTGCAGCAGTCGTATAATCTGGCGGACGGTTCCGAGATGCGTCTGACCGTGGCACGTTACCATACGCCCAGCGGCCGCGTTGTCCAGTCACCGTATGAAAAGGGCAGGCGGGAAGATTATTACCAGCAGGCCCGGGACCGCTATACGCATGGCGAGTCGTTCAGCGCCGACAGCATATCTTTTCCGGATTCCCTGAAATACAAGACGCTCAGGCTGGGCCGCACTGTTTATGGCGGTGGCGGCATTATGCCCGACGTCTTCGTGCCCTACGATACCACCGGTATCAACCGCTACGTCTTGCGGGCCATCAACGGCGGCCTCTTGTCTTCATTTTATTATGACTATGCCGACAAGCATCGCAATGAACTTGCTGCGAAGGATTTTGCCGCTTTCAATTCCCGCTGGGAAAAGAAGGAAAAGGCTGTTTTCGATGAGATGGTCGCTTTCTTTGAGGAGAACGGCCTGAAAGCGGAGGACGACGAAGAACTGGCTGTCGCCACGCCGGTGCTGAAAACGCGCCTCAAGGCGCTGCTGGCGCGCAGCGTACTGGGGAACACGGCCTACTGGCAGGTGATCAACAGTGAAATGGATCCGGCTTTCCAGACGGGACTCCGGATTGTCAAAAACTGGTCCGGGGATTTTCCTGACCTGCCTTAGCCCGCATTTCCGCACTGAGTGCCCGCTGGTAACGGCGGGCATTTTCATTGTGTGCCGACAGGGTCTTGGCAAAGACATGCTGGCCGTCGAAGCTGTCCTTGGCGCAGAAATAAAGATAGTCGTGGTGTTCGTAGTTCAGCACGGCGTCGATGGCGGCCACGGGTGGCATGGTGATGGGCCCCGGCGGCAGGCCGGCGTACTTGTAGGTATTGTAGGGGGAATCGATTTCCAGGTGTTTGTTGAGCACGCGCTTGAGGGACGGGTCTCCCACGGCATAGATGACGGTAGGGTCGGCCTGCAGCGGCATTCCCTTGTTGAGACGGTTGACATAGACGCCGGCGATGCGGGCCAGCTCGGGCTCGTATTTGCTTTCTTCGATGACAATGGAGGCCAGGGTGCTGACTTCCTGCCGTGTCAGGCCCAAGGCTGCGGCTTTGGCATCGCGTTCCGGGGTCCAGAATTTCAGGTATTCCTGATTCATGCGTTCCAGAAAATCATCGGGCGTGACGGTCCACCACACTTCGTAGGTATTGGGGATGAACATGCCGATGAAGGTTTCGGGCGTGAAGCCGTAGCGGGCAGCATTCTGGGGGTCGCCCAGGGCTGTGCGAAAATCTTCCGCGGAGGCCTCCAGCTGCTCGCCCAGGAAGTCGGCGAAGCGGTCGAGGCTGCGGTAATAGCCCGGAATGACCAGCCGCACCGGGGTCTGCCATCCTTTCTGCAGCGTACGGACCAATGCCTTGTTGCCCATGCCCTTGCGGAATCTGTACTGCCCCGGACGGAAATGATCGCTCAGTTTCATGAAGCGGGCTGCACGCAGGAAGGTCTTCTGGTTGTCGATGGATCCGCTCTGCAGCACGGCGTCCATCATCTGCTGATAGTCATAGCTTCGGGGTATCTGGATGGCGGGCTGCTTTTCCAGGTTTGTGACGTTATTGTAGTAGAAGGTGCCGTAGAAATTGAAGGCGGCCAGCAAGCCGGCCAGCAGGAGGACTACGAAAGTCAGCAGGAGGGTACGGGTACGCTTTTTCATCGGGGTTTACGGAGCAAGAGGATGGTACCGGGCTCAGGCTGGCTGCCCGGGCGCATATGGTTGTATTGATAGATTTTTTTCATTTTCACGGCGTAGCGCTGGGCGAGCTGGCGCATGGTCTCGCCTTCTTCCACGACATGCTTGTCCAGGTTCGGCGCGCTCTCGCGTTTCTTGGCTTCCAGATAGACGATTTCGCCTTCCTGCAGGTCGGCTTTCCGTTTGCGGTCGTTGAAGCTGAGAAGCTCGCGCGTGAACAGGTTGTATTCCTTGGCCAGTCCGGCATAGGTGTCGCCTTTGCGGGCGCGGATATACGGTACGCCGTTGGTCGTACGGATCTCGCGGGAGAGGGAGACGGCGTAAAGCTTGTGGCCGGGGAGGGGCTTGAATTTCCTGCTCGTTTCGGCCTGCATCGGAGTGGGAGGGAGTTCCTGCCGGGCGGTGGCATCGAGTTGGTCATAACGCCAGAGTTCGTTTTCCTCGATAATCTGAATCAGGCTGGTAGCGTAGGTCTTTGCGGTGGCATAGCCCGCTTTCTGCAGTCCGTAGGCCCATCCCTTGTAATCGGTGGGTTCCAGTTCGAAAAGGAAAGCATAGCGGTCGCGGTAGCGCAGGAAATCGCTGTGGTCTCGGAACGATTCGTCCGCATTTTTGTAGCTGCGGAAGCATTCGTTCTTCGTCTCATCGTCGTGCCGGACGGTCTTGCCGTTCCAGTTGTTGTGGCACTTGATGCCGAAATGGTTGTTGGCCTGAGTGGCGAGGGTGCTGTTACCGTTGCCGGATTCCAGGCATCCCTGCGCCAGCGTAATGCTGGCCGGAATGCCCGTCGCCTTCATCTCCCGAACGGCCGTCGCAGCATATTTCTCAATATACTGCGACCGCGTCAATTTCTGTCCCCACGCCATCGTGACGCAGAGCAGGGGAGCCAGAACCATTGTCAGGAAGCGTTTCATCCTTACCGTCCGAAGCCGCCCAATGCCGAGTACAAGTCTATCAGAGACACAATGAGATCATACTGGTTGCTGACCTGCTCGAGTTGTGCCGACAGCAGGGATTCTTGTGCCGTGAGCACTTCCAGATAGGTGGTGGAACCATGATTCATCAACTCGCTCGTAGCGAGGAAAGCTTCCTGAAGCGCGTTCACACGGGTGTCGAGATGAACGGACTTCTCCTCGGCCGTCCGGCAGGCGTGCAGATAGAGATAGGCTTCGTTGCCCGCATCGAGCAGCGTCTGGACGAATTCCAATTGTGCTTTCTCCTGTTCGGCCTTGGCGTTCTTCAACTGCGCGTTGAGTTTTCCGCCGGCAAAGACAGGCTGCGTCAGCGATGCCACAGCCTGACCCAGCACCAGGGCCGGATTGACGGAACCCAGTAAGAGTCCGTCGATGCTTATACTCGGGAAAAATGTCTGGCGGGCCTGTTGGGTGCCGTAATAGGCTATCTCCATGTTGTGTTCGGCCATCCGGACATCAGGGCGGGCGGCAAGCAGGCGGATCGGAAGCCCGACGTGGATCTGCTCAGGGACCTGGAAAGAAGCGATAGGGGACCGCTCGATGCGATGGGGTGTTTCAGCCAGCAACTGGCAGAGCGAGGCTTCCGTAAGAAGGATGCTGTAGCGCAAATCCACGATCTCGGTGCGGATACTTGCCAGTGAAGCCTCCATCTGATACACGGCAGGACTCTGGAAAATGCCGGCCTCATACAGGGATCGGGCGGTGTTGAGCGATTCTGTCCACAGAATTTCCGTCTGCTCGGCAATGGCGAGCTGGCGGTCCAGCATCGCCAGGGTGTAATAGAGGTCGGCGACATGGGCGGCCAGACTCACCTGGACGGCCTGCTTGTAATCTTCGGCGTAGGCCTGCTGTGCTTTGGCCTTCCGGATCCGGCTTCTGGTCTGCCCGAAAATCCCAAGCTGCCAGCTCGCGGAGACGGGAAGCGTGACACTCAGGCTGTTCTGCCCGCCCAGGTGTTGATAGGTAGCCTGTGGTGTCAGCGCCAGCGTGGGTGCATAGCCCCATCGTGCGGCCTTGACTTCGTTCTTGACTTGTTCGATGGAAAGCTGCGCCGTACGCATATCGGTATTGTTGGCCAGCGCCTTCTCGATCAGCTGTTGCAGCAGAGGATCCTGGAACAGTTCATGCCAGTCCAGGCACCCGACGGATACCGTATCCTGCAGGTCGACAATATCGCCCATCACCTGATCCGGAACAGTGGCGCTGGACTCATATTTCTGATAGATGGAGCAGCTCGGGAGCAGCAGGATTCCGGCCCAAAGTATGATATGACAGATCTTTTTCATGGAAATGCTTTTTTATCGGGTCACTCAACTTCCTTATCAGGGGTTAATCGCTCATGCACTTTCTGGAAGAAAATATACAGGGCCGGCGTGACGAACAGGATGGCCAGGATGCCCACGGCCATACCGCCCACCACGCAGATGGACAACGACTTGTTGCCCACAGCGCCAGCCCCGCCTTCGATGATGAGCGGAATCATGCCGATGAACATCGTCAGGACCGTCATCAGGATCGGACGCAGACGGTCGTTGCAGGCACCGACGGCAGCATCGTAGACCGACAGTCCCTCTTTGCGCTTCTGCACGGCAAACTCGGTGATCAGGATGGCCGTCTTGGCGACCAGGCCCATCAGCATGATCACACCCGTCTGCACATAGACGTTGACCCCCACACCCATCAGGAATTCCAGCGGACGGACCACAAGATAGGCGCCGAAGATGCCGAACGGAATGGAGAGCAGCACGGCAAACGGGATGAACAGGGAGTTGTAGAGACAGGCGAGGATAAGGTAGATCAGCAGCACGGCGATGCCATAGATGATGGCGGTGTCATTCGACTGGGCGTTTACGGCCTCCTCGCGTGCCATGCCGCCGTACTCATAGCCATAGCCTTCCGGAAAGACCTCTTCCATCAGTTCGGCGATGGCTGTACGTACGTGCGACGTGGTATAACCGGTGGCCGGCATGACGTTCATATTGTAGCAGGGGAACAGGTTGAACCGGCGTTCCTGGGCGGGGCCCATGGTTTTGGTGAGGGTGACGAACTCCGATACCGGCGTCATCTTGTCGCCCACCTGCACATAGATGCCGTTGAGCACGCTCGGCTCCATCCGATAGTCGGCACCCGCTTCGACGAGCACCTGATAGACTTTCCCGAACTGGATGTAATTGCCGATATAGGTTCCGGCCAGGTTGATGCCGATCGTCGAGATGACGGCTTGCGGAGAGACGCCTTTGCGTTTGCAGGCAGCCACGTCGATGTCGAGCTTGTATTTCGGGTAATCGGCGGCATAGGAAGCCAGGGCGAAGGAGACCTCGGGACGCTGTTGTAATTTCTGGGCAAATTCACTGCACAGGGCGATGAAGGTCGCGTTGTCGTCCGTTCCGGAACGGTCCTGGATATTCAGCTCCATCATGGAACCGGAACCATATCCCGGAATCTGCGGCATCTGGTAGGGCGTGACATCCGCTTCGGGCATGTTCACCATGGCCCAGACGGCGATTTTTTGCTGCACATCCAGGATGCTGTAGAATTTACGCTCATCCCAGTTTTTCAGGCGTACCATCAGGGTGGCATAGTTGGTACCGCCACCGCCGTTCATCATGGAGTAGCCGGTGATACCGCCCACCAGTTCCGTATCGTCCAGCGTGCGGACAAAATCCTCCAGTTTTTCAACCGCCGCCTCCGTCTCGTTCAGATACGTGCCGGACGCCAGCGTGACGTCGACCATCAGGAATCCCTGGTCTTCCTGCGGCACCAGGTCCTTCTGCGCCGTTTTCATCAGCCATGCCATACCGACGCAGAAAACGATCAGCAGGATCCAGGAAAAGACAGGGCGTTTGATGAATCGGCTGACACCCTTGACATATTTGCCCAACAATGCGTTGTAAACCGCATCATAGCCTTTCTTCACATAATAGTTAATACCTTTCCGGTTCTTTTCTTTTTCCGTTTTGGGCTTGAGCAGAATGGCGCAAAGGGCCGGGCAGATGGTCAGTGCCGACAGAGTGGAGAGGCACACCGAAGCGGACATGATGGTACCGAACTGCTTGAAGAAGGTACCCGCCGTTCCGGACAGGAAGGTCACGGGGATAAACACCGCAATAAACACGAGGGTGGTCGAGATACAGGCCGCCGTCACCTCGCCGAGTGCAGCCGAGGTGGCGGATGCCGCCGATTTGTATTCTCCGCTCTCCAATTTCGCCATCACGGCCTCCACGACCACGATGGCGTCGTCCACAACGGTACCGATGGCAAGCACCAAAGCAAAGAGCGTCAACAGGTTCAGAGAGAACCCGGCAGCCTTCACCATTGCAAAGGTGCCGATCAGTGAGACGATGATGGAAACGGAAGGGATCAGCGTCGCCTTGAAGTCCTGCAGGAAGAGATATACGATGAAGATCACCAGCAGGATGGCGATGATGAGCGTTTCGACTACGCTCGACATCGAGGCGTAGAGGAAGTCGTCGGAGGTCTCCAGCAGTTTGAACTCCAGGCCGGCCGGCAGCGACTTCGAGATATCGGAGATCACCCGGTTGATTTCGGCATTGACCTGGGTCGCATTGGCGCCCGGTGCCTGGTTGACAATGAACAGCACGCCCGGATGGCCGTCGATGTTGGAACGGAACTCGTATGACCTGGTTCCCAGTTCGACGTCGGCCACATCTTCCAGATAGAGGATTTCCCCGTTCGGCATGGCACGCACGATGATGCGTTCGAACTCGCTCATATCGTTGAGCAGTCCCTGGAATTCGACGTCGATCGCGTTGACGGCACTCTCAAACCGGCCGACCGGCGATACGAGGTTCTGTTCGTTGACCGCGTTGATGATTTCATTCGGCGTGAGGCCATACATGGCCATCACATCCGGCTTGAGCCAGATACGTACGCCGTATTTGTCGCCGATGAGCAGGGTCCGGCCCACGCCCGTAATACGGCTGACTGCCGGTACTACATTGATGTCCAAGTAATTGGAGATAAACTTCTGGTCAAACCTGTCGTCCGTGCTCTCCAGGCTGATAATCTGCAGGATGGAGTTGACGCTCTTCGTTACCGTAACCCCTTGTGTGCGGACATCTGCAGGCAGCAGGCCCATCGCCTGGTTTACCCGGTTCTGGACGTTCACGGTCGCCTGGTCGGCGTCGGCACCTTGCTTGAAATAGACAGAGATTTCGGCGGAACCGTTGGAGAGTGCCGTCGAAGAGACATACATCATATCCTCCACGCCGTTGATCTGTTCTTCGAGCGGCATGATGACGGATTTCATCACGGTATTGGCGTCGGCGCCGCTGTAGGAAGCGCGCACCGACACCATCGGGGGTGCGATATTCGGATACTGCTCAATCGGCAGGGAAGAGAGGCCCACGAGGCCGATCAGGCAAATCAGCACGGCCACTGCCAGGGCGGCGACCCAGTGACTGACAAAAAACTTTTGTTTCCGGACCTTCTCCATGTTATCTTACGCTGACACCGTTGGACAATTTGCGGACACCGTTGGTGACGATCTCATCACCGGGATTCAGGCCGTCGATGATGTAGTATTCCGTTCCGTCGTTGGAAGGGAAGACCTGGCAGATCACACCCTCGACGGTTCCGTCTTCCTTGACGCGATAGAACATCATCTGGTCCTGCAAGCGGACGGCAGCCGTCTGAGGCGCGCAGAGCACGTTTTCTTCAAAAGGAATCACCACTTTGGCCGACAGTCCGGAACGGAGGATACCGTCGGGATTGGGGAATGCCGCTTTGCAGGTGACGGTTCCCGTAGAGGAATTGACAATGGCGTCGATCTTGTTCAGCACGCCTTCATGCTCATACGTGGAGCCATCCTTGAGCAGAAGTTTCGTGGGCGGGAGCACATCGCCGATCTGTTTGCCCTTGGGACCTTCCAGTCCTTTCTCCGTTACGCGAAGGCCGTATTCCTTGACGATTTCCAGTAACTGGGTCTCGGTGATGGAGAATTTTGCCTTGACGAGGCTGTTGTCACTGACTATGCACAGGGCAACGCCGCGGTGGGCCAGGTCGCCTTCTTCCACTTCCTTGTCTGCGACGAAACCGGTAATCGGGGAAGTGACGGTGCAATAGCCGAGGTTGGTTTTCGCGATATTGAGCTGGGCTTCCGCCTGGGAAACGGCAGCCTTGGCTACTTCATAGGCGTTCATGCTGGTCTGGAGCACGTAGTCGCTGATAATTTTCTTCTCGGCGAGCGTCCGGTTCGATTCGTACTGTAACCTCGTGGTCTCCATCTGGGCCTGCGCTGCGCTCAGGTTGGCCTGGGCCGACTGGACGCTCAGACGGAACTCCGTCGGGTCGATGACGAAAAGGGTCTGCCCTTTCTTGACCTTGATACCCGAACTGCAGTTGCACACCTTAATGATTCCTTCCACCTGGGGATAGATACTGATTTCCGTATCGCCCGACAAAGTGGCGGGAAAAGTCAGCTGGTAGACCCGCGATTCGGGCTGCAGCACCTTCGTATCGAAT
>JAEEGK010003835.1_pt1 | contig 37209 bp, 23 predicted proteins | sample 8958771 | NCBI WGS metagenome assembly JAEEGK01 (sample SAMN16246547, study PRJNA631951) | gut metagenome | biome: gut microbiome; feature: rumen; material: SC-attached | host: Bos | place: Iran: Karaj | collected 2018-10
CTTAGGAATTTCCCGTACGAGGCGCCTCCCGGTTCTCCTTTCGACCAGGCAAGGGTCAATTCCATCCGCATCAAATGCATCGATCCCGACTCGGACGTAGAGGAAGAGTGGGGCGTGAATGGCGATCCGGTCTTCGTCCGGTTCTCCGGCCTGGATGTGACCACCGGAAGCTACACGGGGGAGCCCTTCACGATCGAGAAAGGACCGCAGGACTATTACCTGCTCGACAGCGGCAACAACAGCGATCTCACGCTGATGGATGAGGATGTGGTTGAAAAGACTTTCTTTGTGCCCGTCCGCTTCGACAAGGATCTCGAGGAGGGATATGAACTCTGTCTCCAGTTCGGCGGCAACTATTACGACGACGAGGAGGAACGCCGGAATTCGGTCACCGTGTTCCCTAGCTGCGACATGCGGAAGACGATCACGAGCAAGCTCCCGCTTGAAAAAGGTAAAACCTACGGCTTCAGGGTAACCATATAGGCTTATATCCTGTCTGAAGTCCTTTTGGATTACATTTGCGGCACCTTTTAAAGCATGCAATTGTTTAATTCACTTGCGTTTATTGGTGCAAACGTCGCAGGTGGGCATTTTTGTTGACCACCTGCAGCGCAAATCAGCCTCCCAGAGCATATACCGTCGCAGGTGGAAAGATTTTTGTCCACCTGCGACGTTTTGCCGTTCCACCTGCAGCGGAACAGCCACCCACCTGCGGCGGAAGGCACCCCTGGTAGGCGGCGGTACCGCCCCGGCTACTTCCCGATGCAGACTATAATAAGTATTTATAATCAATGATTTACAGCCTTCGTGGTTCAAATATGGTTCAGAAGAAAGGGCGTTGATTTGGTATCAAAGCGGACTAAGATAGGCCTCTGGCGCCACTCTGTGCGGTAGTTAAAATTTCTTTGACGACCGTAGAACGCTCCAATTCGCCGCTCGCAAATATCTTACCCATGTGGTAGGAAACATTCTGCTTGGTGCAGTCGAAAAGCGCCGCGATAGCTTTCTGGCTGGCCCAGATTGTTTCGTTTACCGGGTCAACCATCGCTTCCATCTTGACCAGCCCGTCTTCGGACTTATAGATGACTATGTCGTTTCTCTCTTCCATATTATCAGTCTCTCGAACAATCACAAAGTTAGCAAAAGAATCCATTCTATCCACTTGCAGAAATATACATTAATTGTATTATTACGCAGGTGAACAGAATTCTTTATGATGGATAATCCCCGACTTATTCGAGAATCACTTCCCGATGCATATCCTCGCTGCCTACAGGAACGGAGTTGATGCCCAGCTCTTTCTTCTGAACCATCCTGCTACACTTTTTCCAACGAGTTTTGCCTAACGCTATGCGCTGGCGCGTTCCCGGATGGGCCTCTGGGGTGTCTTGGCACGTTCACATACAGAAAGCCCTCCGGAGTCTCGCCATTCTACCTGCAATGATTTGCTTTGCCACCTGCGAGAATTCTTAAAGCGCAAGCACCTTTTAAAGCATGCAGTTGTTTAAGTCACTTGCGTTTATTGGTGCAAACGCCGCAGGTGGGCATTTTTGTTGACCACCTGCAGCGCAAATCAGCCTCCCAGAGCATATACCGTCGCAGGTGGAAAGATTTTTGCCCACCTGCGACGTTTTGCTGTTCCACCTGCAGCGGAACAGCCACCCACCTGCGGCGGAAGGCTCCCCTGGCAGGTGGTGGCACCGCCCCGGTTACTTCCCGATGCAATGCTTCGCGAAAATGTTCTGCAGGATGGCCTCGGGGTCAAGGAGGTCGGTGCCAAGGATGGCGTTGATGGAGGAGAGGGCGCGGCGGAGGTCTTCGGCCACGAGGTCGGAGGGGATGCCGCGGGTGAGGGCGGTGTGGCAGGCCGAGAGGGCCGAGGAGGCCTGGGTGAGCGCCTCGAAGTGGCGGAGGTTGGTGACGAAGGTGGTTTCGGCGTTGGGGATGAGGCCCTCCTCGGCGGCGAGGAGCTGGGCCTTCAGCTGGTCCAGGCCTTGCTGCTTTTTGGCGGCCAGCGTAATAACAACGCTCTGAAAACCAGCGGAAGTAACACAGGAGTTAACAACATTAACTTTTTTGTTACAAGCACCGGCATCCACCAAATCACACTTATTCAGCAGCACAATCACCTTCGAGCAAACATGCGCGAGCACCTCCTGCAGCTGCTCGCGAAGTATATCCTCGCTCTGGCTTGCGTCCAGCATCAGGAGCACAATCTCTGCCTGGGAAATCTTCTGCAGGGACCGTTCTATGCCCAGTTTTTCCACCGTGTCCTGCGACGCGCGGATGCCGGCCGTGTCAATGAAGCGGTAAAGGATGCCGCCAAGGGTGATCGTCTCCTCCAGCGTATCCCGCGTGGTGCCGGGAATGTCCGTCACGATGGCGCGTTCCTCGCCCACAAGGGCATTCAGCAGCGTACTCTTTCCCGCATTCGCCGGGCCGACGATAGCCACCGGAACACCGTTCTTCACCATATTCCCCTGGTGGAAGGAAGCCGCCAGCCTGTCAATATGGGCGCGCCCGTCTTCGAGCAGCCGAAGCAGCTTTCCGCGGTCGGCAAACTCTACGTCTTCTTCACTGAAATCCAGCTCCAGCTCCAGCAGGGAAGCCATTTCCAGCAGCTCCTCCCGCAACGTGACAAGCTCCCGCGAGAAGCCGCCCTTGAGCTGGTTCATGGCCACGCGGTGCGCGGCGGCGGTGCCTGCTGCGATGACATCGGCCACAGCCTCGGCCTGCGTGAGATCCATCTTTCCGTTCAGGAAGGCCCGACGCGTGAACTCGCCCGGCTCGGCAAAGCGGGCTCCCGCCTCCAGCAGCAGCCGCACGACCTCCTGTACGATGTAGGCCGATGCATGAGTGGAAATCTCCACGGAATCCTCGCCCGTATAGCTGTGAGGGGCGCGGAAGACGGAAACCAGCACCTGGTCCAGTCCCGGAACCTCCCCGTAGTGGAGCGAGTATCCCGGAGCGTCGCCGACGCTGCCGGATGCAAGGCGCACCACCGAATCCGTGATGCGCAGCGCGTCCGGGCCGCTGACCCGGATGATGGAAATGGCTCCGGTTCCCGGGATGGTCGCCGGTGCAACGATCGTATGCTCGATTCTCATAAAGTCGATTTATTTGCAAAAATACGAAATTTTATTGCTAAATTTGCAGGATTTCGAGGGAAAGGACGAATATTTCATTCACCAGTATAAAACGAGCATCATTATGGTAAACAGATTAGGAGCTACCCTGAGACTCCAGAACGGAATGGAGTTCAAGGGGTATTGCTTCGGGTACGACGGGCCCACCGACGGCGAAGTCGTATTCTCGACCGCGATGGTAGGCTATCCGGAAAGCCTTACAGATCCATCCTATTCCGGCCAGATTCTTTGTGTGACCTATCCGCTTATCGGCAACTACGGCGTCCCGTCCGGCGACACCACCCCCGAAGGCATTTCCCGCAATTTCGAGTCGGAGAAAATCTGGGTGCGCGGTCTCGTCATTTCCGAGTATTCCTCCGACTACAGCCACTGGGATGCCGTGAAAAGTCTCGGGGACTGGCTCAAGGAGCAGAAAATTCCCGGCATCTGCGGCATTGACACCCGTGAGCTGACCAAGGTGCTCCGTGAGGAAGGTTCCATGCTGGGAATGATTGTTCCCGACGGTGTAGAAAAAGATTTCCCTATCCACGATCCTAACGAGGACAATCAAATTGCCCTCGTTAGTTGTAAAGAGGTCATCCGTTACGGCCACGGAGACAAGAAAGTGGTCCTGGTGGACTGCGGCGTCAAGCACAACATCCTGCGCTGCTTCGTGGACAGGGGAGTGGAAGTGATCCGCGTCCCCTGGGATTACGACTTCAATACGCTCGAATACGACGGCCTGTTCATTTCCAACGGCCCCGGCAACCCCGCCTTCTGCGCCGTTACCGAGGAGCACATCCGCGAGGCCATGAAGGGCGACAAGCCCATCTTCGGCATCTGCATGGGCAACCAGCTGCTCTCCCGTGCGGCCGGTGCCTCCACCTACAAACTCAAGTACGGTCACCGCAGCCACAACCAGCCGGTGCGCATGGTGGGCACCAACAAGTGCTACATCACATCCCAGAACCACGGTTTCGCCGTGGACGACAAAACGCTTCCCCGGGACTGGGAACCCTGGTTCGTCAACATGAACGACGGCACCAACGAGGGTGTACGCCACAAGACCAAGCCCTTCTTCTCCGTGCAGTTCCACCCGGAAGCCTCCAGCGGTCCCACCGACACGGAATTCCTGTTCGACGAGTTCATCAACAAATTATAAAGGAAGAAAATGAAAGACCCCAATATCAAAAAGGTTCTCCTTCTGGGCTCCGGAGCCCTCAAGATCGGCCAGGCCGGCGAATTCGACTACTCGGGCACCCAGGCCCTCAAGGCCCTTCGCGAAGAGGGAGTGGAGACGGTCCTGATCAACCCCAACATCGCCACCGTCCAGACCTCCGAAGGTGTTGCCGACAAGATCTATTTCCTTCCTGTAACCCCCTTCTTCGTAGAGAAGGTCATCGAGAAAGAGCGCCCCGGCGGCATCCTCCTTTCCTTTGGCGGCCAGACAGCCCTGAACTGCGGCGTGGAACTCTACGAGAGCAAGGTGCTTGAAAAATATGGCGTCAAAGTGCTGGGCACTCCCGTCCAGGCCATCATGGACACGGAAGACCGCGAACTGTTCGTGGGCAAACTGGACGAAATAGGCGTCAAGACCATCAAATCCCATCCCGCCACCAGCCTGGAAGAGGCGAAGAAGGCGGCCGATGAACTGGGCTACCCCCTCATCGTCCGCGCTGCCTACGCCCTCGGCGGCCTGGGCTCCGGCTTCTGCGACAACGAGGAGCAGCTCACCGAGCTCTGCGAAAAGGCCTTTGCCTTCTCCCCGCAGGTGCTGGTGGAGAAATCCCTCAAAGGCTGGAAAGAAATCGAATACGAGGTGGTGCGCGACAAGTTCGACAACTGCATCACCGTCTGTAATATGGAAAACTTCGACCCGCTGGGCATCCACACGGGCGAAAGTATCGTAGTGGCCCCGTCCCAGACCCTGAGCAACAAGGACTACTACTTCCTCCGCGAACTCTCCATCAAGATCGTTCGCCATATCGGCATCGTGGGAGAGTGCAACGTCCAGTATGCCTACGACCCCGACGCCATGGACTACCGCGTCATCGAGGTCAACGCCCGCCTCAGCCGTTCATCGGCCCTGGCCTCCAAGGCTACGGGCTATCCGCTGGCTTTCGTGGCTGCCAAGCTGGGCCTCGGCTACGGCCTGTGCGACCTCAAGAACTCCGTGACCAAGACCACGCCCGCCTTCTTCGAGCCGGCCCTGGACTACGTGGTGTGCAAGATTCCCCGCTGGGATCTGGGCAAGTTCCACGGCGTGTCCCGCAAGATCGGCTCCAGCATGAAGTCCGTGGGCGAGATCATGTCCATCGGCCGCACCTTCGAGGAGGCTATCCAGAAGGGTCTGCGCATGATCGGCCAGGGAGCGCACGGTTTCGTGTGCAACAAGGAGCTCAAGGTGACAGATCTTGACAATGCCCTTGCAGAGCCCACCGACAAGCGTATCTTCGTGATATCCAAAGCCCTCCGCGCCGGTTACAGCGTTGAGAAGATCCATGCTCTCACGCGCATCGACCGCTGGTTCCTGGACCGTCTCAAGCACATTGTGGATACCTGCAACGAGCTGGACAGCTATAACAACATCGAGGATGTTCCGCTGGAGCTCCTCCGCCTGGCTAAACAGCAGGGTTTCTCCGACTTCCAGCTGCAGCGCTGCATTTACAACGACCTTCCCTCGGCCAACGACAACCAGGCCCTCGTGCGGGAATACCGCAAGAGCGTGGGCATCGTCCCGGTGGTGAAGCAGATCGACACCCTCGCGGCCGAATTCCCCGCCAAGACGAATTACCTGTACCTCACCTACAACGGTACCCACAACGACATCAACTACGAGAAGGACGACAAATCCATCATCGTGCTGGGCTCCGGCGCCTACCGCATCGGCAGCTCCGTCGAGTTTGACTGGTGTTCCGTCACCTGCCTGCAGACCTTCCAGCAGCAGGGCTACCGCGGCGTCATGATCAACTACAACCCGGAAACGGTTTCCACGGACTACGACATCTGCAACCGCCTGTACTTCGACGAGCTCACCTTCGAGCGCGTGCAGGACATCTGCGACCTGGAAGCCCCGCACGGCGTCGTCGTCTCCGTGGGCGGACAGATCCCGAATAACCTGGCCCTCCGCCTGGACAAGGCTGGCATCCCCATCCTGGGCACCAAGGCCTCCAATATCGACAAGGCCGAGGACCGTCACAAGTTCTCCTCCATCATGGATGCCATCGGCGTGGACCAGCCCGCCTGGAGCGAGCTCACCACGATGGACGACATCCACAGCTTCATCGGCAAGGTGGGCTATCCCGTTCTGGTGCGCCCCTCCTACGTGCTCTCCGGCGCGGCCATGAACGTGTGCCACGACGAGAACGAGCTCAAGCGCTACCTCTCCCTGGCCGTGGAAGTGTCCAAGGAGCACCCCGTGGTGGTGAGCCAGTTCCTGAACCGCTGCGAGGAAATCGAATTCGACGCCGTGGCCGATGAAGGCGAAATTCTCGCCTACGCCATCTCCGAGCACATCGAATATGCCGGCGTCCACTCCGGTGACGCCACCATCCATTTCCCGCCGCAGAAGCTCTATGTGGAGACTGTGCGCCGTATCAAGAAGATTGCCCGCATGATTGCGTCGGCCCTCGAAATCTCCGGCCCCTTCAACATCCAGTTCCTGGCCAAGGAGAACGAGATCAAGGTCATCGAGTGCAACCTGCGCGCCTCCCGCAGCTTCCCGTTTGTGTCAAAGGTGCTGAAGATCAACCTGGTGGAACTCGCCGCCAAGGTAATGCTGGGCCTAAAGCCCACGGCTCCCGGCAAGAGCGCCTTCGACCTGGACTACGTGGGCGTGAAGTCCTCCCAGTTCAGCTTCGCCCGCCTCGAAGAGGCAGACCCCGTCCTGGGCGTTGACATGGCCTCCACCGGCGAGGTGGGCTGCCTGGGCGACAACCTGGACGAGGCGCTCATCAAATCCGTCCTCTCCGTCGGGAACCACCTCCCCGAGAAGGGCATCCTCCTCTCCAACGGCGATTCCCTCCAGAAGGCCGATATGCTCCGCGCATGCCGCCTCCTCTCCGAGCGGGGCTACAAGCTCTACTCCACCGGCGGCACCCACAAGTACCTCGAGGAGAACGGCGTCCCCTCCGAGCGCGTCCTGCGCCCCAGCGAGGCTGATGATCCCAAGTACGCGGGCATCCGCACCGCCGTGGAGCTCATCCAGAACAAGGAAGTGGACCTGGTGGTGAACATCCTCAAGGGATATACGGAAACGCAAAAAGCCGATGGGTACCGGATTCGCCGGGCTGCCATCGACTTTAATGTGCCTCTGTTTACCAACGCCCGCCTGGCTACGGCGTTCATCCGTGCGTTCACGAACGTTGGTCTTGAGTCTCTCCAGATTAAATCCTGGGACGAGTATTAGTCGTAACGTCCAAACTTGGACATGTTGTCGATAAGATCCTTGTTGGTCTTGAACTCGTCCATGTGTTGCTGCATCCAGGACATGGCCTCTACGGGGTTCATGTCCGAGAGCAGCTTGCGCAGGATCCAGATTCTGTTGTTGGTATAAGGGTCGTAGAGGAGGTCGTCGCGGCGGGTGCTGGAAAGCACCAGGTTGACGGCCGGGAAGATGCGTTTGTTGGACAGGTTGCGGTCCAGCTGCAGTTCCATGTTACCCGTACCCTTGAATTCTTCGAAGATAACGTCGTCCATCTTGGAACCGGTCTCTGTAAGGGCCGTGGCCAGGATGGTGAGTGAACCGCCTCCTTCGATATTACGGGCGGCGCCGAAGAAGCGCTTGGGCTTCTGGAGGGCGTTGGCGTCCACACCGCCGGTGAGAACCTTGCCGGAAGCCGGCTGTACGGTGTTGTAGGCGCGGGCAAGACGGGTGATGGAGTCCAGGAGGATCACTACGTCGTGGCCGCATTCCACCAGGCGGCGGGCCTTGTCCAGGACCATATTGGCCACTTTTACGTGGCGTTCGGCGGGTTCGTCGAAGGTGGAGGCGACAACCTCTGCCTTGACGCTGCGCTGCATGTCGGTCACTTCCTCCGGACGTTCGTCGATGAGGAGGACAATCTCATACACTTCCGGGTGATTGTCTGCGATGGCGTTGGCGATGGCTTTGAGGAGCATGGTCTTACCGGTCTTGGGCTGTGCCACGATAAGGCCGCGCTGGCCCTTGCCGATAGGAGTGAACATATCCACCACGCGGATGCTCTGGTCTTTCTCGTGTCCGTGACCCAGGAGATTGAATTTCTCCGTGGGGAACAGGGGAGTGAGGAAGTCGAACGGAACGCGGTCGCGGACGAATTCCGGAGTGCGGCCGTTGATGAACTTGATCTTGACCAGAGGGAAATATTTGTCTCCCTCCCTGGGGGGACGGATCTCTCCGGTGACGGTGTCTCCGTTTTTGAGCGCGTTCTGCTTGATCTGCTGCTGGGAGACATAGATGTCGTCGGGGGAGTTCAGGTAATTGTAATCGCTGGAACGGAGGAAACCGTAACCGTCGGGCATGATTTCCAGCACGCCGGTAGCTTCCACGGAGCCTTCGAACTCAATGCGCTGCTGCTTGCCCTGTTTCTGGGGGACGTTTTTCTTGTCGCGCTGTTTGCCTTCCTTGGCCGGTTTTTCCTCAATCTGGGCTGCGTCGTCCTTGAGGTCGTCAAAAAGGTCGTGGATGAACTGTTTGCTGTCCACGTCTTCGGCGGCGGGCTTCACGGCGGCGGCAGGTTCTTCCTTTGCGGAAGCGGCGGGGGCGGGGGCTGCGGCAGTTTCCTGCTGCTGCTCCTGCGGCTGCTGTGCCTTTGCCTTGCGGCCGCGCTTCTTGGGTGCGGCGGCAGCGGCGGCCTCCGGGGCGGGGGCTTCCTGCTTGGGGGCTTCGGCCTTGGGCTCATCGGCCTTGGCTTCTTCTTTCTTGGTCTCTTCCTTCTTGGGACGGCCGCGTTTTTTCTGTGCGGCAGCCTTGGGGGCTTTGGGTTCTGCCGGTTTCTGGGATTCCATCACGGCCTGTTTGTCCAGGATGGCGAATCCAAGTGCGGCGCGGTCAAGTTTCTTGGCTCCTTTGATGTCAAGGGATTCTGCAATGCTTCTGAGCTGTTCTTCGCTCATGGCATTCAATTCTAATAAGCTATGGGGCATAGATTTGAATGTATATATTCAGGTGAAAAGTTGACTTTCAGACTCGAAAGCCAGTGCAAAGTTACAAATAATTTTCTGAATTCCAACAAACAGCCTCCTTTAGCGGAGCATGTTGTCCATATAGGAGTCGGATTTCTTGAAGCGCAGCAGGTCTGCGAGGGCCGATGCATTCGCGGCGATGCGGAAGCTGTAGCTCTTGTACATACCCAGCGGCACCCATGAAATGGCGATATTGAAGCAGTGCAGGTCGTAGCTCATGGAGAACTGCGTCGTAGTGAGGCGCATGGCCATGAGGTCGAAGCCCGAACTGGCGTTGATGCTCATGCGGGGCGTGAGTTTGATGTTGCCGGTGAGGTTGACGGTCTGGGTGAAGCGGTTGTTGGTGATGAGTTCCTTCGTCGCCTGCTGGTACGTGTAGCTCTTGGAATAATGGAACGAGTAGCTGGCGTTGATGGACCAGGGCGCATTCGAATTCATGTAGTACACATAGCCGCCGGGAATGTATTCGCCGGTAACGGGATGGTAGTAGATGCGCTGGTAGGAGTTGGCGTCATTGTTGCTGCCGCTGCCCCGTCCGTCGTCGCCGTCCGTCGCGCCCTTCCCGTTAAAGGAAACGGAGGCCGACAGGGAAGCGTTCGTCAGGCGTGCGAGCATGCCGTTCTTGGTAACCTGGAACTGGTTGATGCGCTGTCCTTTCTCGTTGATGGCGTAAGGGTCGAAGGTAAGGTTTCCGCTCAGGTTTACCTTGTTGAACAGGTTGGTGGAAACCGTTACGCCGATGTTCTGCATCCGCAGGGAGTCTGCCAGGAAGTTGTAGCTGGTGTTGAAGTTAAGCTGGTCCAGGATCTTGACCTTCTTGGAGCCGGTTCCGGTGGTGTCCCGGATGTCCCGCACCTTGGCTTCCAGGTTGTTGCCGATGGAAAGGGACATGGTTGCGCTTTTGCCGCGTCCCGGAGGCGATACCGTATTGTGGTTGCCGGGGAGGCTGTAGATATTGTAGGGGGCCTCGGCATGGAAGCCGCCGTTTTTGTCATAATAGGCGTCCAACGTACGCCAGCCGTTGAAGGCCGTGCCTTTTTCCGGCGACAGGCTCACGTTGACGGAAGGGGAGATTACATGGCGGATGGCCTGCACCTTGCGGTGTTTGCCGAAGTTGAACATGCCATAGATGCGCGTGGACATGGAGAAACCGCCCGAATAGGTGTGCGTGGCGCCGAAGCCGTTGAAGGCCGTTCCCGGGTCTGTCACCACTTTCTGGGCGATGACGTCGTTTCCCTGGCTGTCCGTGACGATGATGGGGTTGCCCTCATCGTCCGTTTCCGCTTCCAGCGTGCGGCTTCCCTTCGAGAACATCCAGTTCATGCCGTAGCTGATGCTGGGCGTCACGTTAATGTATTTGAGGAGCGTGAAATTGGGCAGGCCGATCTGGAAATTATGCGACATGCCGTTGGTCAGGTACTGCTTGGCCTTGATTCCGAGGGAATCGCCCATTTCCTTCACGCGGTAGGGGTTGCCGTTACGGTCCACGTCGGTGACATAGTCCCCGTTGGCGTCCATCTTGAAATCCTGCAGATCCCGCAGCTTGAAGCTCATGTTGTTCTGGAAAGACGTGTTGTAGCCGAAGGAAATCTTCTCGTAAATCTTTTCCTTGCCCACGCGGTTCTTCTGCTTGAAGGGATAGAAACGCGTGACGGAGAACGTGATGTTGGGCAGGGTGATGGAGTAGCTGGAGTCCTTGGAGTTCTGGTTGTGGAGCGCGTTCACGCTCAGGTTCATCTTGCCGTTCCAGTTATGGGAGTAGGAGACGGAGGATGATATCTTGTTCTGCTGCGCTTCCTGCACCGAGTGGGAATTGTACCGGCTGTTGGAAGGGCTGGAGAAGTTCACGGATGCAGAGAAAGTGGTTCCCGGATTGGCCTTGGGATCCTGCGTGTGGGACCAGCGGATGCCGAAGTTCTGGCTCTGGAAGAAGTCCTTGCTGCCCTTTTCTCCCGCCTGGTCGTTGGAGAAGGTGAAGGAGAAATTGCCGTTGAACTTGTAATTGACCTTATAACGGGAGTTGACATCCACAGACCAAGAACCCATGGTAAAGTAGGAACCGGTGAGGGACAGGTCGAAATATTCACCGAAAACGAAGTACATGCCTGCGTCCCTGACGTAGAAACCGCGCGCCTGCTCTTCGCCGAAGGTGGGCATCAGCAGGCCCGTCGCCCGCTGGGGTTTCTTGGGGACAAAGCCGAAGGGGAGGACGATGGGGAAGGGGACGCCGGCTACCACGGGCCAGGCCGGGCCGAAGACCGTTTTCTGCGAGGGCTGGGTGATGACCTTGGCAAGGCTGAGCTTGAGGAAATAGTGGGGCTCCTCCAGGTCGCAGACGGTGTAAACGCCTTCCGTAAGGTTGATGGATTTGTCCGGCATCATCTTGATGTCCTTTCCCTGCAGCAGGCCTTCGGACTCCTTGGTGATCATGTTGGTGATGCGGGCCTTGCGGGTGTCGAAGTTGTAACGGAGTTCGTCCATCTTGTAGGACTGGCCTTTCTCTGTCATTTCCGGAAGGCCTTCCATCTCTCCCGTGGCGGGGTTCTTGCGGCCGCTGGCGAATACGGTGTTGTTCTTCATGTCGTATTCCATATAGTCGGCCGTGAGTTTCATGTCCTGGTAGGTGACCGTGGCGCCGCCGTAGTAGTAAATCTTCCGCTGGCCGTTGGAGAAATCCGTAATCATGGAATCCTTGGCGGTGGAGAAGGCGGGAACTTCCAGGGAACTTTTGCCCAGCAGATCCAGGGAATCTTTGCGGGCTGCGGCAAGGGAGTCTGCCCGGCGGAGGGAATCGGGTTCCTGGCGCAGGGTGCGCGCAGTGGCCGATACCTCCAGAAGGCAGCAGCTGAATAATATAAGTGACAGATATTGCAAAAACTTCCTTGCCATTGGGATATTTTTTGCTATTTTTGTGTGCAAAATATAAGATGCAAATTTAAGCCTAATTCCACAATTTTCAAAACCAGCCTGCTATGAAGACCTGTTCTTTCTTTCCGGTACTGCTTGTCGCGGCCGTCATGCTTGCAATCCCCGTGCCCACGCGTGCACAAGGCGGCCTTAAGCTCAAAACGGTTGTTATTGACGCCGGCCACGGCGGGAAAGACGCCGGTTGTGTGAGCCGGGACAAAAAAACCTACGAGAAGAACGTCGCGCTGGACATCGCCCAGCGTCTGGAGAAGAAAATCAACGCCGCCTTCACGGATGTCGATGTAAAGATGACCCGCCGGGACGACCGTTTCGTGGAACTGGAAAAGCGCGCCGTGTTCGCCAACCGGGCCAACGCCAACCTCTTCATCTCCATCCATGTGAACGCCGTGGAAAAGGGTACGCAGGCAAACGGCTATTCCATTCACGTGCTGGGACAGTCCCAGCGCAAGGGAAACGACCTTTACTCCAAGAACCTGGACCTTGTCAAGCGTGAAAACTCCGTAATCCTCCTGGAAGACAACTACCAGACCAAGTACCAGGGCTTCGATCCCAACGATCCCCAGTCCTCCATCATTTTCTCCCTCATGCAGAACGCCCACCTGAACGCCAGCCTCTCCTTTGCCGAGGATGTGGCCAATGCCATGGGCGGTTCTCCCATCCGCCATTCCCGCGGCGTGTCCCAGGATCCGTTCTGGGTGCTGTGGCGCACCGCCATGCCGGCCGTCCTCATCGAGGTGGGATTCATGACCAACCCCGAGGATCTTTCCGTTCTCCGCAGTGCGGAGGGCAGGGATGAGATTGCCTCCAACATCTTCCGCGCTTTCTGCGTTTTCAAACACCGCTACGACGGCTCCTCCCTGCCGCAGGCCGCTCCTCAGCCGGAACCGGAACCGGAGCCCCAGCCGGAACCTCAGGCACAGCCCCAGCCGGAACCCCAGGTTCAGCCCCAGGTGGCGCCCCAGCCTGTTCCCCAGGCCGCGGATGACACTATATATGGTATCCAGGTGCTGGCATCCAGTAAGCAGCTCTCTCCGGACGACGCTTTCTTTAAGGGATACAAGCCTCTTGTCATCAAGGTGGACAAGCTTTACAAGTATATTGTCTGCACGGATTCTTCGCTTGCCAAAGTGAAGAGCACGTACAAAAAAGTTTCTTCAACTTTCAAAGATTCTTACGTGGTCAAAGTGCAGGATGGAGTATCATCTCCCGCACGCTGATTTTTGTTCCATTTAGTAAGCTGAAAAGCGGATTATCCTTCATTTGGTTTCTTTTGAAGGATTCTAAATAGGAATGATTGCTCGATTTTCATGTGAGCCATCATTCCGTATGTAATCATTTGATTGTTAACCTATTAATAAAACGGCTATTTTGGCCTCCGCTACTAATATTATAACGAAAAGATTTTTGTAAAACAATAGCAATTAGGATTTTTTATAAAAATTTTTTCCCCCATTTTTGCATTCGCGTTAATCAAAAACCAAAAACTATTTCTTGTATTCCGGCATGACCGTCCAGGATAGACATATTGCGGTATGGAATAACTGTCTGCAGATCATCGAAAACAACATCGATCCGCAACAGTATAATACCTGGTTCAAGCTCATTCGCCCGGTTTCACTGGACGGGGCACGGCTCACCGTAGAAGTCCCCTCGGATTTCTTCCGCGAATACATAGAAGGCGCATACAAGGATCTCCTCCGTCTCACCATCCGCCGCGCTATCGGCGCAGACGCCCAGCTGTTCTATCTGGTGCGTCCGGTGCAGCACCGTGAGGGAATGGTCCTTCCCGCAGCCAAGAGCGCCACGCCCACCAACAATCCCGTCTCCGTTCCCACTTACCAGCCGTCGGGCTCTCCCAGTCCGTTCGTGTTCCCCGGAACCACGCGCGTGAAGATCAACCCGCGCCTCAATCCGGTGTACTGCTTCGGCAACCTGGTGGAAGGAGAGTGCAACAAGCTGGGCGTCAACGCCGGCGAGAGCATTTCCCACGCTCCCGGAAAAACCCCGTTCAACCCGCTGTTCCTCTTCGGTGGCCCGGGGCTCGGCAAAACGCACATCGCCCAGGCTATCGGCATTGATATCAAGGAGCGTTTCCAGGACCAGGTTGTCCTCTATGTCACCGGCAACGAGTTCAAAACCCAGTATATGGACGCCGTCAAGGGCAACCGTATCGTGGACTTCGTAGCTTTCTACCAGCGCATCGACGTGCTCATCGTGGACGACATCCAGGATCTCATCGGCCCGGCTTCGCAGAACGCATTCTTCAATATTTTCAACCACCTGCACCAGAACGGCAAGCAGCTCATCTTCACCAGCGACCGCGCTCCCGTGGACCTGCAGAACTTCGAGGAAAGGCTGCTCTCCCGTTTCAAGTGGGGTCTGTCCGTGGAACTTTCCCGTCCGGACTATGACACGCGCCTGGAAATGCTGCGCTCCCGCGCCCAGCGCGAAGGCGTCAACCTCTCCGAGGATGTGCTCTCCTTCCTGGCCTCCCGCATCAAGACCAACTTCCGCGAGCTCGAAGGCACGCTCACCTCGCTGGTTGCCTATGCAACCCTCGGCCACCGCAATATCGACGTGGAACTGGCTCAGAACGTAACGGGACAGATCGTTGGGGAGGAAGAGACGGAAGTGAGCATGGAAACCATCATCTCCACGGTGTGCGAGTATTTCAACATCACCCGCGAGCAGATGCTCTCCAAGAGCCGCGTCCGCCAGATTGTCCAGGCCCGCCAGATTGCCATGTACGAGTGCCGCAGCCTCATTCCCAGCTGCTCGCTCAGCACCATCGGCTCGGAACTGGGCGGCAAGGACCACGCCACCGTGCTCCACGCCTGCACCACCGTGCACGACCTCATGTCCACCGACAAACTTTTCCGTCAGTGGGTAGAGGACATCGAGGGCATGATTGTGGTGCCGGTAGAAAAGTAATTCATTAGGAATTCCCTTTATTATTGCGTATATTTGGTGTGTTAAAACGAAAACACATCATGGATTCCGCATCTGTTCTTAAATTCTTCCAGGAAATCACCTGCATTCCCCGTGAGTCGGGTCACGAAGAGAAAATCACCGAATATCTGCAGCAGTTCGCCGCCCAGCGCGGCCTGGCCTGCAAAACCGATAAAACCGGTAACGTAGTCATTTCCAAGCCCGCATCCAAGGGCAAGGAGAACGTTCCTGCCCTCGTGCTCCAGGCCCATCAGGACATGGTTTGCGAGAAGAACGCCAACTTCGAGTTCGACTTCAACACCCAGCCCATTCCCTACGAGATTGAAAATGGCTGGATGGTTGCCAAAAACACCACCCTCGGGGCAGACGACGGCATCGGCATCGCCGCCTGCCTGGCCCTTCTGGACAGCGACCTTCCCATGGGCAAGCTCGAGTGCCTGTTCACCATCTCCGAGGAAACCGGCATGGACGGCGCCTTCGCGCTGGAGCCCGGCTTCTTCGAGGCCAAGACGCTCATCAACCTGGACTCCGAGGATGAAGGCCAGCTCTTCGTGGGCTGCGCCGGCGGCATAGACACCACCGCCACCATCGAACTGGAGCGTGAAGCCCTCCGCAAAGGTTACAAGACCCTGAAGCTGCGCGTCTATGGCGCCCAGGGCGGCCACAGCGGCGACGACATCAACAAGGGCCGCGCCAACGCCCTCAAGGAGCTCGTCCGCTTCCTGTTCACCGAACTCCAGTACGACTTCCAGCTCCTCTCTCTCGACGGTGGCAACAAGCCCAACGCCATCTGCCGCGAGGCGGAGGCCATCATCGCCGTCCCCGCCGACGAAGCGGAGGAAATGCAGGCCGATGTAAAAGCCTTCAGCGACCTCCTCGCCGCCGAATACGCCGTCTCCGATCCCGACGTCCGCGCCGAATGCGCCCCCTGCGAGTGCAAGACGCGCCCCATCGCGGAGGGAGACGCCGCCAACGTGATTGCCACCCTCCTGGCCTGCCCGCACGGCGTGGAGAAGATGTCGGCCGATATCCCCGGCCTCGTGGAAACTTCCACCAACCTGGCCGCCGTGCACATCGAGGGCGATGTCCTGAAGGTCATCACCAGCCAGCGCAGCTCCGTGGTCTCCGAACTGCATGCCATGGCAGAGCGCGTGGAAGCCGCCTTCTTCCTGGGCTCCTTTGACGTGGAACACCACGGCGAGTATCCCGGCTGGAAGCCCAACCTCCAGTCCCACGTGCTGGAAGTCTCCCGCAAGTCCTACGTGAAGCTCTTCGGCCACGAGCCGGAGGTCAAGGCCATCCATGCCGGCCTGGAGTGCGGCCTGTTTCTGGAGAAATTCCCGGACCTGGACATGATTTCCTTCGGCCCCACGCTCCGCGGCGTGCACGCTCCCGGCGAAAAGCTGGAACTCGCGTCCCTGGACAAGTTCGTGGCCCATCTGAACGACGTTGTTTTGAACTTCGAATAATATGATTCAGATTGCACCATCCATGCTGTCGGCCGACTTTCTTCATCTTGAAAAAGATGTGGAAATGGTAAACACCTACGCCGACATTTTCCACCTTGACATTATGGACGGCACCTTCGTGCCCAACATCTCCTACGGTTTCCCTGTGGTGGAAGCCATCGCCCGCAAGGCGGTAAAGCCTCTGGATGTGCACCTGATGATTGTCCATCCGGAAAAGTATGTGGAGCGCTTCGCCAAGGCGGGCGCATCCTACATCAGCTTCCACTATGAAGCGGCCGGGGAATCCTCCGCCGCCATCCTGGAGCAGATCCAGTCGCTGGGCGTGAAGGCCGGTATCGTCATCAATCCGGACTGCCCCGTGGAGAAGATATTCCCGCTGCTTCCCAAAGTGGACTTCGTGCTCATCATGAGCGTTTTCGCCGGCTTCGGCGGGCAAAAGTTCATTCCGGAGTCCGTGGACCGCGTCCGGGCCGTCAAGGCGGAACTCGTGCGCATCGGCCGTCCGGAAGTCCCCATCGAGATCGACGGCGGAATCGGCCCCGGCAATGCGGCCCAGGTGATTGCCGCGGGAGCCACGATGCTGGTGGCCGGCAGTTCCGTCTTCAAGGCGGAAGACCCTGTCAAGGCCATTGCAGCCATGCGAGGATAGACTTTTTGTAAGGTTTATAAATATTATTTTTATGATTACACATGATCTTCGGCTCATCGCCGATGCCATCATCGACAAGAAAGGACAGGATGTCGTTTCCCTGGATCTGAGAAAGATCGACGGTTCCATCACGGACTTCTTTGTGGTCTGTGACGGCTCCAATACCACCCAGGTCGGCGCCATCGCAGACAATATCGCAGAGAAGATGAAAGAAGAGGGACACACGCTGTACCGTTCCCAGGGTGAAGGAAACAATTTCTGGATCATCCAGGACTACGGTAACATCGTCGTGCATATTTTTCTGAAGGAATATCGCGAATTCTATCGCCTGGAAGCCCTTTGGGCCGATGTCCCCAAAAAAGAGTACAAAGAGCGGAAGACCGCAGCTAAAACAACGAAAGACTAAATGGCAGAAGATAATATGAAAGACCCCAAGGGTCGCAAGATACGTACTGTCACCTTCAATTTTTCCTGGTTTTACCTCATCATCCTGCTGGGAATAGGCTATTTGCTGTTCAACCACACGGTGAGCTCGCAGCCGGTAAAGATTGAGTGGACGGAAGTGCAGGACATGATTCGCCAGGGAGACGTGGCGGAGATTACCTTCGTGCGCAACGACTTCAAAGGTGAAGTCAAGGCACGCCCGGAACGTCTTGCCAAATACACGGACAAGTTCCAGGGCGGCGTTCCGCCGCGCCGGGCTCCCCAGTTCTACTTCCTGGTCTCCACCAAGTTTGACCCGGAGCAGAGCTTCGCAGCCCTCAATGCCGAACTTCTCCCCGTAGAACAGTTCAAGGTCATTATCAAGAACGAGGAACACATCTGGATGGATCTTCTCCAGATGCTGCTTCTTCCGGGCTTGCTCATCATCCTGTGGATATTCATGTTCCGCGGTATGAACCGCGGTCCCGGAGGCCCCGGCGGCGGTATCAACCCGTTCAATACGGGCAAGTCCACCGCCCGTGAGACAGAAAAGGGAGAAGTGAAGGTCACCTTCAAGGATGTCGCCGGCCTTTACGGTGCCAAGGAAGAAGTGATGGAGATTGTGGATTTCCTGAAGAATCCCGCCAAATATACCGCCCTCGGCGGCAAAATCCCCAAGGGCGCCCTGCTCGTCGGCCCTCCCGGAACGGGTAAAACCCTTCTGGCCAAGGCTGTGGCAGGGGAGGCCAACGTACCTTTCTTCTCCATCTCCGGCTCCGACTTCGTGGAAATGTTCGTGGGCGTAGGCGCATCCCGCGTGAGGGATCTCTTCCGCCAGGCCAAGGAGAAGGCTCCCTGCATCGTGTTCATCGATGAAATCGACGCCGTGGGCCGTGCCCGCGCCAAGAACGGCGGCTTCACCTCCAACGACGAACGGGAGAACACCCTGAACCAGCTCCTTACGGAGATGGACGGCTTCGGAACCAACAGCGGCGTCATTGTACTGGCTGCCACCAACCGTTCCGACATCCTGGACCAGGCCCTCATGCGTGCCGGCCGTTTCGACCGCCAGATCCACGTAGAGCTTCCCGAACTGAAGGAACGTGAGGAAATCTTCCAGGTCCACCTTCGCGACATTAAGGTGGGCGGGGATTTCAACCTCCGCTTCATGGCCAAGCATACGCCCGGCTTCTCCGGGGCCGATATTGCCAACGTCTGCAACGAGGCCGCCCTTACGGCTGCCCGCCGCAATCACGAGGCAGTCATGCAGCAGGACTTCCTGGATGCCGTGGACCGTATCATCGGCGGTCTGGAACGCAAGGCCAACACCATTCTTACGCCGGCCCAGCGCCGCACCACCGCCTATCACGAGGCCGGTCACGCCCTTGTGGGATGGCTTCTCCCTTACGCAGATCCTGTGTTCAAGGTTTCCATCATACCCCGCGGCAACGCCCTGGGCCTTACCTGGAACCTGCCGGAGGAAAGGAAGAACCTCACCCGTTCTGCCATGATGGACAAGATGTGCATGCTCATGGGTGGCCGCGTGGCAGAGGAAGTGCTCAACGGAGACCCTTCCGTAGGTGCCCTGAACGACCTTGAGAGAATGACCCATATCGCCTACGGCATGGTCCAGTACTATGGCATGAGCTCGAAGGTGGGCCCGCTTTCCTTCTATGATTCCACCGGCTCCGGCGGCTACAATCTTGTGAAGCCTTACTCCGAGAAGACGGCCGAGCTGATGGACCAGGAGGTGAAAGCCATTGCGGAGGAAGTCCACAAGCGCACCCTTAAGATTATTGAGGACAATAAAGACGCGTTTATGAAACTGGGTGCCCTTCTTCTGGAAAAAGAAGTTATCTTTGCAGAAGATATTGAAAACATCCTTGGCCCCAAGGTTCAGCCCGCCGAGGACGATCAATTTAAAGAGCATGAATAATACCGTCAAACGCAGTATTTTTGGAACAGTCTTCCTGGCAGTGATGCTGGGAGGACTTTTGCTTGGTAGAGGTTTCTTTGCGATTCTGTTTGCCTTGATCAGCGGCATTATGCTGGAGGAATTCTACCGCATGACAATGGGCGGCGCCTACCGCCGCCTGCAGGACCTGGCCATTGTTTTGTCCATTGCCCTGTTCATGATCGTCAACAGTGACCTTGCTCACGGAGAGAGCGCCGCCACGGCACTTGTCAGCGGCTTTTTATTCCTCCTGGTCATCATGGTCGCATCCCTCTTCGCAAAAGACCATACGGACTTCATGAAGACGGGCTTCATCTATGCGGGATTCTTATACATCGGCATCCCCCTGGCCCTGTCCAACTTCGTGGTATTCCAGGACGGTGTGTTCAGCGGCCTTCTGATGATTGCCTTTTTCTGCATCATCTGGGCGTCCGACGTGGGAGCTTACTGCTTCGGCCTTCTCCTGGGACAGAAGATCTGGCCCGCCAAACTGTGCCCTTCCATTTCTCCCAAGAAATCCTGGGCCGGTTATATCGGCGGCCTGCTCATGGCCGTTCTCGCCGGTGCCATCGTAAAGTGGACGGGGCTGGTGAACTTCCCCATGGTCCATTGCCTTGCCATGGCCGCCCTCATGCATGTGATGGGCGTTTTCGGAGACCTCTTCGAGTCCATGTGGAAGCGCGCCGCCGGCATCAAGGATTCCGGATACATCATTCCGGGACACGGCGGCCTGATGGACCGTTTCGACAGTGCCCTTTTCGCCATTCCCACCGGCTATTTTTACCTTATGATATTTGAGTTAGTATGAAGTGGATCAAGATAGATAACGACTCTTACGGAACCATTCTCACCAGCTGGTGCATCTGTGCCGTGCTCATCTTCCTGGTAGCAAGGTTCATCCCCATCCTCTGGGTAAGCATCCCGCTCTGCGCCATGATGGTGATGTTCATGATTTTCATCACCTGGTTCTTCCGGGTGCCCAACCGTGAGACGCCATTTACCGACAACGACCGTCTGGTAACCTCCGTGGCAGACGGCAAAGTGGTTATCGTGGACAAGGTTTATGAGAAGGAATTCCTCAAGAAGGACTGCATCCAGATATCCGTATATATGGATTTCTTCGACGTGCACTGCAACTTCTGGCCCATCAGCGGCAAGGTGGAGTACTACAAGTATCACCCTGGCAAGTACCTGCTGGCCTTCCATCCCAAGAGTTCCGAACTGAACGAACATTCCTCCTCCTGCCTTAGCAACGCCTACGGACAGGTTTTCTTCAAGCAGATTGCAGGCACTTTCGCCCGCCGTATTGTCTGCTACTCGGAACCCGGTCACATGGAATACCGCGGAGACCAGTGCGGAGTAATCAAATTCGGCTCCCGCATAGACTTGTTCGTCCCGCTGGAAGCCGAAGTTAAAGTAAAGGTAGGCGACAAAGTGCGCGCCGTAGAAAGCGTGATTGCTATTTTGCCCGATCGGCAGTAATCAGCTCCACCAGTTTTTCCACAGCCTCGTCCTCCGGAATATGCCGCAGGACGGGGTCTTTTTTTCTGTATAGGGTTACTTTCCCGAAGCCTTCTCCCACGTAGCCGTAGTCTGCGTCGGCCATCTCGCCGGGGCCGTTTACGATGCAGCCCATAACGGCGATGACGATGTCCTTGAACTGCGAGGTGGCGGCCTTTACCTTGTTGAAGGTGCTCTCCAGGTCGTAGAGCGTCCTTCCGCAGCCGGGACAGGCAATATACTCGGGTTTATAGAAGCGGCGCCTGCAGGCCTGCAGGATTTCGTCCTTGAGGTATTCGTCCTCAATGGGAATGTCGTCGATTTCATGGTTCAGAAGGGGAGCTCCCCAGTCGCATGCCGCCTTGAGGATGCCCTCTTCGCGCTCCCCGAGTGCGGAGGGCGCGGGCGCGCCGGAATATCGGCCTGCCAGATACTGCGCTACGGGAATCTCGTTCGCGGGGTCTTCCGTGAGGGATACGCGGATGGTGTTGCCGATGCCTTCGGCGAGCAGCGTCGAGATGGCCACGCAGCTCTTGATGCGGCCGCTGTCCCCGTTGCCGGCTTCGGTTACGCCTACGTGCAGGGGAAAGACAACCCCTTTTTCCTGCATCAGGCGGGCCAGTTCCCGGTATGCCTGCACCATGACCACCGTGTTGGAGGCCTTCAGTGAAACGACAACGTTGTAGAAATCCTCTTCCACGCACATGTCAATCCATTCCATCGCGGCGAGGGCCATCGCCTGCGGCGTGTTGCCGTATTTCTCCACGATGTACTTTCCCAGAGAGCCGTGATTGAGGCCGATACGGATGGCACGGTCGTATTCCTTGCATTTGCGCAGGAAGGCCCCGAAGAGCTCGCGTGCCTTCTCGTGGTTGGGGTGGAAGTTGCCCGGGTTGATACGGATTTTCTCCACCACCGGTACCACGGCCATGGCTACTTCCGCGCTGAAGTGGATATCGGCCACAAGGGGGACGTCGGCATTCACGCGACGGCGGATTTCCTGCAGCGCGGGGACGTCCGAGAGGGAGGGGACGGTGATGCGTATCAGCTGCGCTCCGGCCTGGATAAGCCTTTCGCACTGGGCGACGGTGGCTTCCACGTCGGACGTATGGGTGTTGCACATGGTCTGGACAACGATGGGATGATCGCTGCCGATGAGGACATTCCCTACGTGGACGGTCCTCGTTTTTATTGCATTATTCATGAGTTTCGTTTTGTTCCTGAACCATTTTGCGGGCCAGTTTGCGCAGCTGTCCGCGCGTATGGCCGTAGCGGGGCGTGAACTGATAATAAACGCCGAAGGTGAAAGTGGCGTCCAGCGGGTATGCAAAACGGTAGCTGTACTTGCTGTAGTAATCCGGATTCCAGAAGCTGTTCCAGCCCCACTTGGCCTGGGCATTGAGGTGGAACTCGAAGGGGGAGAACATCACGGCTATTCCCAGGCCGCCCTGGATGCCGTACGTGTAACGCCGGTCATAGTCGCGGAATTCGTTCTGGAGCGCCTGGTAGGCCGGATTCTCGTCATAGCCCTGGTCCAGCGTGCGCTGGATGCTCTGGCGATATCCTCCGTAGATGCCCAGTTTTGCAACAATCTTGAAGTATTCGTTCATGTCCACGTGGAAGTGGGAGTTCAGGAATACCTCGGGGACCTTCATCACGGTGCGGTAGGCGCCCGATTCAACGGAACGGTATCCGGTCTCCTTGTTAGTCTTGAATTCGTAGCCTTCGTAGTTCTGCTGGGCGCCGAACTCAAGCCCCATGTTGTGGAAGATGCCGAACATGGTGAAGTGACGGACGACGGAAAAACCATACACCGGCATGTTCCAGACGGGCTTGACGAGCCGTTCCGGGTTGAAGAATCCGTACTGCATGGATGCACCGCCGAACACGCCCACCATCCAGTAATCGTTGGGCGGGGCTATCTGGACATCGATGCTGTCCAGATAGGAATTGGTGACGCTGTCCGGAAGGGAGAAGAATTCCTTTTCCAGATCTACCTGGGCACGGACGGCCGTGCCGGAAAGCAGCAGGGCTGCAAGGATGATGACAAGTTTTCTCATTGGAACAGTTCCTCCATATTCACATCCCAGACCATTTCCGCTTTCTCCAGCACCTTGATGAGGAACGTGTCCTGCGCCTTGAAGAAACGCACCTTTTCCGGCTGCCGGTGTTCCAGCAGGTTGCCGGTATCCACAATACCGTTGCGGTTCTTGTCTTCCGTGAGACGGATGCAGTAGTTGCCGCTCTTCAGATAGGGGAAGAGCACGGGACCGTCTTTGTCCACCAGGAAGCTGCGGATGACTTTGTCGCGTTTCTCGTTCAGGAGTTCTATGATGTATTCGTTGTGTACGCCTGTAAGCTCAAGGGTGATGGAACTCAGTTTCTCGTCGGTGGGGAGGGTGACTTTGAGTTCGGTGGAGTCATTGTAGTAACCGTTTACGTCCCGGAACAGGCGGTGGGGAATCTTGAGGTAATAGTCGTAGCCCGTCATGAAGGGTTCCGTGGGCATGACGCGGAAGTGGCGCAGGTTCATGCTGTCCCGGATAACGGTGACCTTCCCCTTCGCTTCCTGCTGGCGGGGATTCACGCTGCGGAATTTGAGGGAATCCCACGCTTCCTCGATGAGCGGGTACTGGAACTCGATGTCGAATCCGTACTGCTCAATGACGGTGGGGTCTGCATTGGTGCGCATGACGGCTACCGTATCCTCGTGCTTGCGGTTGCGGGTATTCTGGCGCTTTTTCATCAGCTCGGCCCGCATTTCCTTGGTGTAGGCGAACTTAACGTTTTCCTGCGTAGGGACGAGGGCGCCGGTGGAGTCGGTCTTGTCGTATTTGATGACCAGCTGCAGCGTGTCGGGCATCTTGCGCTGGTCGTTCACCCATATTTCCAGGGAGTCCTTCTGCCGGTTGAACTGGGAGATGACCTTCTCCCTCGGAAGTCCTTTGAAGCGGAGGTCGTGGATTTTGGTGTCCGGTGCCATGAAGGTGAGGTAGGCCGCCCTTTCTCCGGCGCGTTCCTTTTTCACGATCATCTGTTTGGTGGGCTTCTCGCGGAAGAGGTTCAGTTCCAGCTGGGCTTTTCTGGCCAGGCACAGGGCCGTATCCTTCATGTCGAATTTCTTGAATTCGTACAGGGTGTCGTTATAGTTGATGCTGGGACGGAAGATGCTGTCCAGGAAGGCGATGCGCTCGGAGCCCGGGTCGTACTTGTTATTGTTGTTTTCGTCCTTCACGGCATATACGCGGTACAGCGTGTCCTGGATGTTGCGGATGGAGAAGAAGCCCCAGTCGTCCGTCTTGGCGGCCGCGACGGGGCGCTGCAGGAAGACGGCGGAGTCTGCCTGGTCCTTGTACAGCATGACGGTGGCGCCCTTTACGGGCATGAGCGTATTGCAGTCCTGCACCTGTCCCGTCACGCACAGGGAATCAATCTGTTTTCCCGTGGAGAACACCAGCGTGTAGCCCGGGAAGAGGTTTCCCTCGTTGTTGTCGACAATGGCGCCGGTAAGGTCCAGCGTATAGGTGGTGTTGCTGTCCAGGGGAGACTCGAAGGTAACCACGAGCGACTTGCCCTGGATCACGGCCTTGGGCTTTTTCTCCAGCGGGGGAGACAGGAACACGGAATTGGCATCCTTGATCTTCACGTATTCGTTGAAGGTGAAGACCAGTTTGGTATTGACGGGGGAGACCTCCGTGGTGCCGGGGAAGGGAACCACCTTCACCAGGGTGGGGGGAATGGTGTCCTTCTGGCCGCCGGAAGGGGGCTGCGTGGTATTGGCGCAGCCGGAAGGAAACATCAGGCTGGCCAGGATAAGCGATGCGGGTATGAGGGGAATGAACTTTTTCAGCTTCATAATTCGCTGCGGGTAACTTTTTCTATGCCTTCGATGGAAGACAGTTTCTTGATCATCTTGTCCAGGATGTCGCGGCTGTTCACGTACAGGTCGATGTAGCCTTCGAAAAGGCCTCCGTCGGCCCGCAGGTTCAGCTGCCGCATATTGACGCCCATCACCAGGGACAGGTAGCGGGTGATGTCGTTGAGCATGCCCACGCGGTCGATGCCCTTCAGGGACACGCGCACGAGGAAGGAGGTATCCTCGGCCTGCTCCAGCCACTTGGGAATGACCACCCAGTCTCCGTGTGTGGCGGCGATGGTCTCGGCCACCTTGCAGGATTTCTTGTGGATGGTGATGGTGCCGTCCGGGGCCTTGAATCCCACCACGGGATCTCCGGGGATGGGGTTGCAGCAGGTGGCGATATGGAAATGCGGCGCATCGGGATCCATGCTGCCGATGATATACTGCTCCCCGCCCTGCGCCTCCCGGGGTTCGGGTTTGTTGCCCTTGAGCATGCGCCGGATCCAGGAAAGACGCGTGCCGCTGGACTTTTTCACAATCTCGTCCAGGTTGTCGATGGTGATATTGCCGATTCCGATCCCATAGTAGAGCTCGTCGCGCGAGCCCACGTTGTACGCGGCCTCGAGGCGCTGCAGGAGACTCTCGTCCAGATGCAGGCCGATTCCTTCCGCCGCCGCCTCCAGGGACTTCCGGCCGAAGTCCACCGTTTGCTTGCGCTCGGCCTTGAAGTAGTCCGTGACGAGGGTGCGGGCGCGGTGCGTCTTGAGGAATTTGATCCATTCCGGCTGGGGCTTGGCATCCTCGGCCGTGATGATTTCCACCTTGTCTCCGGTCTTGAGGACGTGGTCCAGCGTGACCAGTTTCTGGTTCACCTTGGCGGCGATGGACTGGTGGCCCACTTCGGAGTGGATGAGGTAGGCGAAATCCAGGGCTGTCGCACCTTTCTGGATGCTGCGCTGTTCTCCCTTCGGGGTGAACACGTAGATTTCCGTCGCCGTGAGGTCGTTGTGGATGATGTCCAGCAGCTCCAGGGCATTGATGTCGGGATTGACCAGGATCTCCTTGATGCGGTTGATCCAGTTGTCCATCTCGTAGTCTCCTTCGCCCATGAGACCGTGCTTCTTGTAGGCCCAGTGGGCGGCGATGCCCTTTTCGGCAATGTCGTCCATGCGGCGGGTGCGGATTTGCACTTCCACCCATACGCCGGAATCGCTCAGGAGCGTGCAGTGCAGGGCTTCATAGCCGTTGGACTTGGGATGTTTCACCCAGTCCCTCAGGCGCTCCGGCATGTAGCGGTAAATCCCGGTGATGATGGAGAAGATATGGTAGCACTGGTCGCGCTCGCTTTCCTTGGATTCGGGGTCGTTGTCGAAGATGATGCGGATGGCGTAAAGGTCGTACACCTCGTCGAAGGTGACGCCCTTGCTCTGCATCTTGCGCCATACGGAGTACGGCGTCTTCACCCGCTTCTTGAGCTCATAGTGGAATCCGGCGGCGTTCAGTGCATTCTCGATGGGGGAGATGAAATCGGCCAGCTCCTTTCCTTTCTCGGCGACGCGGCGGTCTATCCGGGACTTGATGTCCTCGTAGGCCTCGGGTTCCTTGTAGCGGAGCCAGATGTTCTCCAGTTCGCTCTTGATGCTGTACAGACCCAGGCGGTGGGCCAGCGGGATAAAGATGAACATGGTCTCCGACAGGATCTTGTCCCGTTTGTGCTCCGGCATGTGCTCGATGGTGCGGCAGTTATGCAGGCGGTCGGCCAGTTTGATGAGCACCACGCGCACGTCGTCGTTGAGCGTGAGGAGGATGCGCTTGAAATTCTCGGCCTGGAGGCTCTGCTGGGAGAGGTCCGTGCTGCGGGTCTTCTGCTCGGTGTCCAGCACGTTCTTGATCTTGGTGAGGCCGTCCACGAGGGTGGCAATCTTGTCTCCGAACTGCTCCCGCAGGTCTTCCACCGTATAGTCCGTATCTTCCACTACGTCGTGCAGGAGGGCGGCCGATATGGATTTGTAGCCCAGGCCTATGTCGTCCACTACGATCTGTGCCACTGCAATGGGATGGAGCATATAGGGCTCGCCGCTGCGACGGCGCACGTTCTTGTGCGCCTCGTTGGCAAACTCGAAGGCCCGCTGCACCACGTTCAGTTCGTTTTCGTTGGCACAGCGTTTACGGGCACTTTCCCGCAGCTTTTCGTACTCGCGGTTGATGACCTCGTAATCTTCGGGTGTAAACTGGGAAAAACTCATAGGGACAGATTCTTCTGGAAGCGTTCCTTGCGCGTGCGCACGGCTTCCTCGTTCAATTGGTTCAGGGTTTCAATGGTCATCTGGTGACGTTCCACATTCTGGAAGGAGAAGGAAAGCTCTGCTCCGTACAGGATGATGGTCCATCCCATGTTTAGCCAGATCATAAGCAGCGGGATGGCCGCCACAACGCCGTACACGGCGCTTTGCTTGGCCACCATCACCTGTGTCTCCAGGTATAGGTACTGCACTCCGGTGAAGACGACACCGGCAATCAGGGCTGCCTTGAGCGCATGCTTGTAGCGGACCTTGGTGCCGGGGACGTATTTGTACATGGCGCTGAGCACCATGACGCTCACTCCGGCGAACAGCGCCCACGAGAGCAGCGACTTAAGGCTGTTGAGCTCTTCGATATGGCTGGGGAATATGAGGTTGAGCACGTGCGAATACACCACCGATCCGGAGAAGAAGATAATCACCACAAAGGGCGAGAGGATGGTGATGCCCACCACGATGCCTATCATTTTCAGGAAATTGCGCTCCTTGTCCACCTTCCAGACGTTGTTGAACACCTGGCGTACGGTGATCATCAGGGACAGGACGATCCACACGAAGGAGGCCATGGAAATAAAGCCGAACAGGCCGCTTTCGGCCGTCCTCACGATATTGTCGGCCGCGCCCAGCAGGAGGTCCGTCATGTCCTGCTCCACGAGGTTGACGCGGAGTACCTCGGCGAACTTGTCCCGCAGGCCCAGGCCGTCGGTAAGATAAAAGCCGATGGCGATGGCCGGCACCACGGCCAGCATGCTGCGGTAGGCGAGGGCGGTGATCTGGTAGCCGATCTTCTGGTCCATGAACGTGTTCATCATCAGGACCACCGTCTTGAGGTCCCTTACCAGGCGGGCCTTGGCGCGGGAGAAGTCCTCTTCGTTCAAGAGCCAGAGGTCGTGCATGAGGAAGCGTATGATGCGCGTTATCCAGATGGATATCCACCGGATAATAACCTCGATTTTATGAAACAGCCTCTTTAACATCTTTTAAAACAGCGTGGGCTCCAGATCCTGTTGGTTATCCCGCATCCCTTCCTGCGGGGAGGGAAGGCCGATGATTTCGTACAGACGCGCCTCGTCGATAATTTCTACGCCCAGTTCGCCGGCCTTGCGCACTTTCTCGGGGCCGGGCTTGCTGCCGGCGAGGAGATAGGTGGTTTTGGCGCTCACGGAAGAGCCGTTCTTCCCGCCGTGGGCCTCGATGAGGGCCTTCATGTCCTCACGGGAGATGGAGAAATTACCGCTGATGACGATGGTCTTGCCTTCCAGGAGGTCGGACATCTTCTGGGCCTGGGGCGCCGTGGAGAATTGCAGGCCTGCGTTCTGCAGACGGGCGATTTCCAGAAGGTTGGCTTCCGACTGGAAGTAGGACAGGACGCTGTCGGCGATGACCTCTCCGACGTCGGGCACGGCGAGGAGTTCCTCCCGCGTGGCGCTGCGGATGGCGTTGATGTCCCCGAAGTGGCGGGCGATGTCACGCGCTGTGGTCTCTCCCACGTAGCGGATGCCGATGGCGAAGAGCACGCGCTCGAAGGGCACTTTCCGGGAATCCCTCAGGCTCTGGAGGAAGCGGCGGGCGCTGCGCTCCTTCCAGCCTTCCATCAGAAGCAGCTGGGCCTCGGTGAGGGAGTATAAATCGGCCGGAGAATGGACCATGTCCAGCTTGTAGAGCTGCTCCACGGTGGCTTCTCCGGAGAGGATGTTCATGGCTTTGCGCGAAAGGAAATGCAGGATGCGGCCCTTGATCTGGGTGGGGCATCCGCTGGTGTTGGGGCAGAACCAGCGGGCTTCCCCTTCGGGTTTCACAAGGTGAGTGCCGCAGTCCGGGCATAGCGTCGGGAAGATGGGCTCCTTGGCGCCGGGCTGTCGCTTGGAGGGTTCTACGGCTGTGATCTTGGGGATGATTTCGCCGCCTTTCTCTACATAGACCCAGTCTCCGTCGTGGAGGTCCAGGGCGCGCATCTGGTCTTCGTTCACCAGGGTGGCACGCTTGACCATGGTGCCGCTCAGCAGCACGGGCTCCAGGTTGGCGACGGGCGTAACGGCTCCGGTACGTCCCACCTGGTAGTCGATGGAGAGGATGGGGGTGCAGGCTTGCTCGGCCTTGAATTTATAGGCCACCGCCCAGCGGGGGCTCTTGGCCGTGAATCCCAGCTGGCGCTGGATGGCCATTTCGTTGATCTTGATGACAATGCCGTCCGTGGCGTAGGGAAGGTCCTTGCGGGCCGTGTCCCAGTGGCCGATGAAGGCCTCGATTCCGTCAATGTCTGTGCAGAGGGTCCTGTGCTCGGAAACGGGAAGTCCCCAGCCTGCGGCGGCCTTCAGGGCATCGTCGTGGGTGGGGAAGTCCACCTGTCCGGCGGGAATGTGGTAGAGGGTGCAGAAGAGGCCTCTTCGGCCCACCTCTTCCGGGTCCTGCAGTTTGAGGGAGCCGCTGGCGGCATTGCGCGGGTTGGCGAAGAGGGGCTCCTCCTGGAGTTCACGCTCGTGGTTCAGGCGGTCGAAGGATTCGTAAGGCATGAGGATTTCCCCGCGGATTTCGAACTCTTCGGGCCAGCCGGTCCCTTTGAGCTTGTGGGGGATGTTGGAGATGCGGCGGGCATTCTCCGTTACGTCGTCTCCGCGGACGCCGTCTCCCCGGGTGAGGGCCTGGACCAGGACACCGTTCCGGTAGGTGAGGCAGATGGCGGTTCCGTCGAATTTGAGCTCGCAGCAGTACGTGAACGCGCTTTTGATGGATTTGGCGGCGCGGTCTGCGAATTCCTCCACCTCCTTGATGCTGTAGGTGTTGCCCAGGGACAGCATGGGATACTTGTGCAGGCGCTTGACAAAGCCGCCTTCGCCGGCACGGTCCTCCTCCAGGTCCGATCCTACGCGGCGGGTGGGGGAGTCCGGGGTGGCAAATTCAGGATACTGTGATTCGAGAGACTCCAGCTCGTGCATGAGCTGGTCGTACTCGTAGTCGCTCATGGTGGGCGCGTTATCTACGTAGTACTTGCGGCTGTTCTCCCAGAGAATGGCCTTGAGTTCTTCGATTCTGTGCTTTGCCTGTGCGTATTCCATTTGCCCTTATGTGCGCGCATATGCGTACATAAGGGCAAATATACGAAAAAATGTTGACTATTCTGCTAGAAACCCATCCCAAACTGGAGCCAGTACTTTTCTTCGAGGGCTTTCCAGCTGCGGATGCATTCCTGGTAGATGCTGTCGGTGTACTGGTCAAGGGATTCAGCTGAGGTGGGCATCCCATCCAGGGCCAGGCTCTCCAGCCGGTCTATTTCCTTGTTGAATCCCTCCTTGGTTGCCTGCCAGGCTACGGTTGCCAGTTTGTTGGCCCGGCGGAACCGCCACAGCGCGCAATCCTCCACGTACTGCTTTTGGCCGCAGGTTTCGTAGGCCTTGGGAAGCTGCGTGGTGCCGCTGAAGACGGGCACGCGGGGGCTCTGGCCGGGATTGTCCAGCGAAAGCCAGCACACGCCGCCTACAGAGTCCGGGAGCCAGCTTCTGAGCTGGGTTACGTGGGAGTAGGCACACCAGGCGACGGCCACGGTTCTTCTGAAACTGACGGTTCCGGGAGCCAGCGTGTTCAGGGTGTTGCGGAGGGTGGTTGTAAGCCAGGGGTTGGCGATGGGGGAGAGGACGGTATCGGCCGGATGACTGGCATTGGCGGGGCGTGCCATTTTCACGTTGCGCGTCATGTCAAAGTCGGTTCCTTCGTAGGTTTCCCTGTAAAGGGCCATCACCTCCCGGACATCGACGGGCTTCTCCGGCTTCACGGAGAAGGGGAGCTCTTCCATGTCCCAGCTCAGGTGAAGAGAAGGGGCGAAGTGATTGAGGATGAAGAACTCACGGTCGCTGAAGTTCTTGCCGTTACCATAGTCCGAATGATAGGCTTTCCAGAAAACGAATTCTCCCTTCCCGTCCCAAAGGCCATTCTCCAGGGCTACCTGGGCCACATTGTCGGAGGCCATCATGTCTTTCTCGATCCGGCCGATACGGGGGATGTTGGCCGACACGGCCACATGGCCGTCGGGCACCCGTTTGGCCACCCAGGCTGCGCCGATCTTGTCCTTGCCCACGCCCACTATCTCGAACTGCCAGACCTCGTTCTTGTCTGCTACGGTGAGGCATTCGCCGCTGTCTCCATAACCGTACTTCTGGGCCAGGGAGCCCATAAGGCGGATGGCGTCGCGGGCGTTGTCGCAGCGCTGCAGGGCTACTCTCTCCAGTTCCTCGATGGTGAACCAGCCGGCCTCGTTGATAAGGATTTCCGGACCCTCAAAGGTGGTCTCGCCAATTGCGAGCTGCTTTTCATTGAGGCAGGGATAGGCCGTATTGAGGTATGCATAGGTGTGGGCGGCTTCGGGGATTTCTCCCATGAGCTTTACGCCAACGGTGTCTCCGCGGAAGCGGGTTTGCATGGTGCCGCGAAGGACGGGATGGAGGGTCCCGGGAGCATGATCCTGGGCCGGTTCCATCTGGGCCCATGTGCGGTATCGGCCATCACAGGTGTGGGAGGTAATGACAGACCCGTCGGCCGATGCTTTCTTGCCCACCATGATGGAGGTGCAGTTTTGACCGACGTACTCCTGGGCGCGGAGGGGAAGCAGGACGGCGAGTGCCGTCAGGAAGAGAAGGGTTCGTTTCATTTATTATTCTGAGAATTTAACTGTTGCCATGAGCGGGTAATGGTCGGAGACGGCTTTTACTCCGTGCTCGGCCGCGTCGGAAGTCGTGATGACGGAGGAGGATTCCGTCTGGGCCGGATAGGCATATTTGAAGCACAGGATATAGTCCAGGCACTTGCCGTTGCTGTGAGTGGCGCTGCTTGTAGTGGAGAGAATGGTCCAGTGCGAATCTACGATTTCGTGGATCTCGCTTGCGTAGGCGTTAAAGTCTCCGCACAGGAACACGGGCTTGGAGTAACCGGCAAAATTGCTCATGAACCAGTCGTTGAGCACGCTCATCTGATTGTTGATGACCTGGATGCGCTGGGAGGACTCTCCGGAAACGCCGCCCATATGGACGGAAGCGAAGACGCAGTCTGCGTTCTCCTGCGCGACGACAACACGGTTTTCCTCTTTGGGATTGCCTCCCTTGCCAAGATTCTGCGTGACGTATCTTGATGCTCTGATGCTGGCCGCCACGCCGTTTCCGTATTTCATGGCGGGGGTTACGTTATCGTAAGAGATGGCTTCTGTAAAGTGGTAGTACCAGGCATGATTGGTAATTCTTTCCATTGCTGACTTGGTGAGCACAATCTGGTTGCCGTGATGTACACTGATGGTGGTATCCCTGGTCTCGGTGGTTTCGTCCTTGTGGCGGATGTTGGCCGACGCCTTGCAGTTTCTTGTCATGTTGTTGTCCAGTTCGTTGAATGAAACCATCATGGGGATGGAAGAGTCGAACTGCTCGGACAGGATGCCGGCGGCGTGGTCGATGTGGTGTGCGACGTCGCGGCAGCGGGAATCGTGATCCTCCTGGGTGAAGGGTACGTACGAAGTGGCCCCGGAGGGCATCCAGTAGTGATGGTTGTTTAGATAGAGGTCCTGCTTGAGGTTATGCTGCTCGTACAGTCTGAATGCGGCAACGTTGTAGGTGACCAGCCGGGCCCTCTTGACGGGCGTGACGGTGGCGTTTGACATGCTGGCCGTGAAGGACGAAACCGTTCCCTGGGCGAAAGTGCGGGAAGTGGTGAAGGTCTTTTCGTAGGAGCCCTTGTCGGTAACGACTTTAACCTTGTAGCGGGTGCAGGTGGCGGGCAGGCAGGTGAAGCAGACCTTGAAACTGCTGCGGTTCACGTTCAGGTCAGATACGTTCATGCGGATGGTGGCCGATGTCTCCGAGGCCGAGCCCATGTTGTCGGGATTGGCCACGCCGAAGGTATAGGCTCCGGCCAGAGGGGTGTCATTTAAGTCAGTGAATTCCACGAACCTTACTTTCGCGTTGCTGGGAATGCTGGAGGGCGCTCCGCTGACAGTCATGGCGACTACCGCGTTGATGCGGTGGAACGTGAGTCCGTTGATGGTACGGCCGCTGATGTTGCTGGCCCGCTGGCTCTTGGCATAGACGGCGTCGGAGTAGAGAAGATCGGCCTTGGGGTCGAAGGTGTTCTGGCTGGGCGGGGTCTGAAAGAAGGGGAGGGTAAGGGTGACAGCGCCGGTGCTCCCGTTGGCCGTGGAGCCGGCTTCCGGATAGAAACCCTGGTACATGTAGCGGTATCCGCCGGTGAAATGGGCGTCCGGGGTTGACGTGACCTCCGTGAACGTAGCACTGAGCGAGTAGCCGTTGTCTCCGTTGGCCGTAGGCTTTCCGGAGGTGGAGACCTCTGCGTAGAGCTTGTTGTTACGGTAGTAGATCTGGCGCACTTTAAGCTTGTCGTTGGCGTCCCAGCGGAGGTTGCCGCTGCTTCCCATGGAGGTCTTGGTCTGCACCAGCGAGGCGGTGAAGCCTATGTTTACCTTTTGTTCAGTGGTGGAGATGAGCTCCTTGTGGCAGGAGACGAGGGCTGTCGTGCAGAGCGCAAGAAGGCCCATGATTCTGGAATAGGTTGTCATTGGGGTTAATAGAGTTAGTAGTATAATGCTAAGTTAGCAATTTTTTTTGCAAACTCAATAAAAATACTCGCCGCCGCCCCCTGCCTTACCCCGCCGTTCCTCTCTAAAGCACAGTGATAGGGGTCCAGAGGCCGAAAGTGTGCTTTAAGTGGAGTTGCGAGAGTGGGTTAAAGCACAGTGATGGGGGGTAGAATGGCAAAAGTGTGCTTTAAGTGAAGTGGCGAGGTGGGGTTAAAGCACGGTGATGGGGGGTAAAAATGGAGAAAGTGTGCTTTAACCAGGCTGCGCGCGGGGTTTGCGATGGCCAAAGGAATTTGGTTTTTCGGGCCCCGTCCCGAAAAATAAATTCCTTTGGCCGTGGGCCCAGCTCTGTGCTGCTGTTTTTGCTAATCACTTGATTAGTAGTCTGTTGTGCTATCTCCTCCGGGTGTTTTTACCTGGAGGAAAACTCGTAAATAGTTGATATAATGCAAGTTGGCGAAAACGGGTGCGCTGGGCCTGATGCAAGTTTATGAGTGTGATTACACGGGAGCCGGCGCGCAAAAACGAGGCGCGCCGGCCATTGCGTCTTGGCGAGCAGGCACCGCAGGCCCTCGAAAGCAGGAGGGCCTGCTACGGACAGCCATTTTCCGGGCTCCGTGAAAGGGCCCAGAAAATGGCTGCCGTTGCCCCAGTCGCGGGGGAACACCGAGAGTGCAGCCGCGACTGCCATTCTGCTGCGCGCGGGGTTTGCGATGGCCGAAGGAATTTGGTTTTTCGGGTCCCGTCCCGAAAAATAAATTCCTTTGGCCGTGGGCCCAGTAGGGCTTTGCCCTATAAAATAGATTCTACGCTTCGCTCAGAATGACAAGGTGTGTCTTGGTTACACCTGGCCAAGACCAAAAACGGGGAAAAGGGTCCTGACCACTTGCCAAACTACGCACAGTGATGGGGGCAGAGGCCGAAAGTGCACTTTAACCGGGGCTACGAGGAAGACCCATGTTCTGGATTAGGTTGTCATTTGGGTAAAAACTGTACTAAGTAATTAATTTTTTGTAAATTCGCACTTCAACTTATTCATGTCTATATGAAAAAACTATTCTTTTGGTTGATCGGCATCATCGCGGCCCTCACTCTGGCCGTCTGGTGCATCTGGGGCGGCGAGATCGCCTCTCTCTCCTCTGTCAAACCCGTCGGCGGGAATCCCTACCTCTATACGATGGAGTATAAGGCCCCCTACGACCTGGACGACGTCATCGGCAACGACATCGACGAAAATGCCGAACTGCTGGGCTATGTCATCAGCCGTGTCGGCAAGGGCCTTCCCCTGAAGATCGGCAGTTCGCAGGTGGCCGATGAAAACGGGGAAACCGCCACCATCAACTGCACCTCCTTCCAGGCCAAGAAGGCCGATGGCGAGGGCTACTGGTACGGCCGCAACTACGACTATTTCAAGAATCCCACGATGGTGACCATCTCCCGTCCCAAAAAGGGATACGCCTCCATCGCCGTGAGCGACATGTCCCACTTCGGCTATTCTCTGGATAAGATTCCGGACTCCTTCCTGAAAAAGCTCAACTGCCTGGCCGCCGTTTACGCCCCCGTGGACGGCATCAATGAAAAGGGCCTCTGCACGTCCATCATGGCCCTTCCCAAGCAGGCCTCCCAGCAGGACACCGAAAAGCACGACGTGGGAACCACCATCATCATGCGCCTGTGGCTGGACCGCTGCGCCACCGTGGAAGAAGCCATGGCCCTGCTGGAAACCGTCGATGTGCGCCACGACGCCAAGGTAGGAAGCGGCTACCATTATATGGTGGCCGATGCCTCCGGCGACTGCGCCGTAGTGGAATTCGACAAGGAAGACGGCTGGAAGACGATGATCGTGAGGAAGGCCGATGATGCCAACAGCATGCTGGTCACCAACCATCTGCTTTCTGAAAAGTATTACACCACCGAGCCGGATCCCGCCGTCGGCAATCCCCACAGCCGCAGCTGGTGGCGCTACGAGACGGCCGGCGCCTTCCTTGCCGCGCACGACGGCGTCCTTACATTCGACCAGGCGCAGGAATGCCTTGCCCAGGTTCACTGGAAAGACCTCGTTTGGGATAACGGCACCGTGGAAGACACCCAGTACAGCAACGTCTATGACCAGCAGGCCATCACCCTGTCACTCAGAAACTGGAACGACTACGAGACCACTGTTCGCTTCGAACTCCAATAACTCATATATAACCTCAGGCGAGGTTAAAGCACAGTGATGGGGTCAGGAGGGCGAAAGTGTGCTTTAAGAAATGCCGCAGGTGGCAAAGCAAAACGCCGCAGGTGGGCAAAAATCTTTCCACCTGCGACGCTATATGCTCTGAGAGGCCGATTCCCGCTGCAGGTGGTCAACAAAAATGCCCACCTGCGGCACTTCATTGCCCCACCTGCGGCGGTATGTGTGCATACCTGCAGCACAACTCTCCATGATTTGCGACATGTGCACATACATAACCCAGGGGCTCTTTTCGTTTACACTTCTGCTGCGCCCGCCACTGCTTTAAAGCACCGTGACGTGGGGTAGAAGGGCGAAAACGTGCTTTAGACGGGGGCGAAGGATGGGCTAAAGCACGGAAAGTGGGGTAGGAGGGCGAAAACGTGCTTTAACGGATGACGCGAAGTGGTTGGGGTAGGGGTGGGGGAATAACGAAAAAAGCCTCTGGACAATCGTCCAGAGGCTTTTTTGAGGTACCAAGCGGAATCGAACCGCTGTAGCAGGTTTTGCAGACCTGTGCCTAACCACTCGGCCATAGTACCGGTTTGAGAATGCAAAGATAGCACCTTTTTTGGAATCTCCAAAACTTTTGTGGGGGACAAAACCAAAAATGCCGCGTGGGGGTAAATGTTTGATAATGTGCGTGATATGCAAAAACGTCCCGGTAATTTCACCGGGACGTTTTTGCATAAAATGCTATAGTTCAGGTGTTTACCTCCACGCGTGTGGGGCGGGAGGAGGACTAGCCAATCACACCGAGCTCTTTTCCTACTTTGATGAAAGCGGCAATGGCCTTGTCCAGGTGGGCCTTCTCGTGGGCGGCGCTCAGCTGCACGCGGATACGGGCCTGGCCCTTGGGCACAACCGGGTAGTAGAAGCCCGTGACGAAGATGCCTTCCTTGGCCATGGCGGCGGCGAACTTCTGGGAGAGGGGAGCGTCGTAGAGCATCACGGCGCAGATGGCGCTCTGGGTGGGCTTGATGTCGAAGCCGGCGGCCATCATCTTGTCGCGGAAGTAGTTGACGTTCTCCACAAGCTTGTCGTGCAGGGCGTTGCTCTCGGAAAGAATCTTGAAGGTCTCCAGGGCGGCACCGGCAATCAT
>JAEEGK010003836.1_pt1 | contig 37167 bp, 20 predicted proteins | sample 8958771 | NCBI WGS metagenome assembly JAEEGK01 (sample SAMN16246547, study PRJNA631951) | gut metagenome | biome: gut microbiome; feature: rumen; material: SC-attached | host: Bos | place: Iran: Karaj | collected 2018-10
TGCTTTCCAAATGAAAATACTCCGGAACTTTTTTAATACTTTTTTTTTTTTTTTTTCTATTTTTTTTTTTTTTATTTTTTTTTTTTATTTGATAGATAAATTTTTTTATTTTTGATTATTGTGTTTTTTTTTTTTTTAAAAATAATATTCTTTGAATTTTTCTCAATGAATTAATAAATATATAAAATGGGAAATAAACATCAAAATAAAATAAATTATAAAAATAAAGTTAATGTAGCAAAGTCATTTAATGAAAATGATTTATTAAAATATAAAAAAAGTAATATTATTTCTAATAATATTATAACAGATACATATGGTAGTTTTATAAATTCAATAAATTCAACTAATCCAAGAGTAATTAATTTAAATGATTCAAATAAATCAAAATTTGAAGAAAGTAATATGAGTCTTATTAAAATACATAAAAATAATTCTATAATAAATGAAAATGAAGAAAAACTTTATGCTAAAAAAAATTATTCTTTAATAAATTTTTTTAATAAATCTTTTAAAAAAAATTCAATTGAATATAATAATAATTCTTTCCAAAATGAAAACACAGAAAAAAATATAATAAGATATTCATCATTAAAAACTAATAAATCTACAACTGATTCATTTACAAATGAACAGCCAAAAATTAATTTAAACTCATTTTCAAAACATGATATGAATATAAGTCCAATAAAAAAAAATAAAAATCAGAAAGAAACATTTTTAAATAAATCATTTCAAACAACAATAAATTCAATATCACCATATTTTAAAATAGACACAAATCCATCATATAATCTTCCTCAAACTTCAAGAACAGAAAATATAACATCAAACAATAATAGAAATAATAAAAATGAAAAAAGTACATTTTCAAACACAATATATAATTTATATGATAATAACATAATAACATTATTTGAATCATCTGAAATTCGTGGTTTATTTTTAAAAAAAGTAAAGCCATATGAAATAATATATGATTCCCTAGAAAAAAAAATAGGAAAATTAATATATGAAGACAATTCAATAATAAAAGGAAAAATAATAGAAGAAAAATTAAATGGTCCATGTATATTTAAAAATTCAAATAATACAACATTTAAAGGTTATTACATAAATAATATTCCAAATGGATTTGGAATTTATAAAACAGAAAATGCAATTTTTTTAGGAAATTGGAAAGAAAATGATTTAAATGGAATAGGGAAAATAATATGGAATGATACATCATTTTATCAAGGAGAATTTTTAAATCATATGAAACATGGAATTGGAACTTATCAATGGCCTGATGGAACAACTTATCAAGGAGAATTTTATTTAAATAAAATGAATGGTTATGGTATAATTTATTATAATAATGGTAATATTTTTGAAGGTGAAATGTGTGATGATGAAATAAATGGTTTTGGACATTTTATTTGGAGTAATGGTAAAAATTATTTTGGTTATTATAAAAATGGAAAAAAAAATGGATTTGGTTTACTTGTTAATTCAAAAAAACCTTTTTTTGCTTTTGTTGGTTTTTGGGATAATGGAATTATTGATGGTCCTGTTATTAGAATTAAAAATAAAAATGTTTGTTATGAATTATTTAGAAAAGGAATTAAAGAAAAAAATATTAAATCTGGTGATAATTGTGTTAAATATTTAATTGGGAAAAATAAAAAATATTATAAATTTTTTGAAATGAATCAAAATAAAGTTACTTTGTTTTTTAATCAAATGGCTTTTATGGATTAAATTTTATTTTTTCAATTTTTGTGTTTGATAATTTTTTATATTGTAAATAATGAAATTCAAAATATTAAAAGTTAATTAGTTAGTTAAAATATATTATATCTATTCTATTTTAAATTATATATATATTGTTTAATATTAATGAAAGTTTTTTGAAAAAGAATATTTTTTCTATGAAATTTGTCCAAAAATATTTTTATATTTTAAAAATATAAAAATTAACTTAAAAATGAAACAAAGACAAACAACCTTATCTTTTAATTCATCATCTAAATCAGATATATTTAATTCAAATAAGAAAAAAAATTTACCAACAATTCCAAAAAATATTTCAAATAATAATAATTCAATATTAACTTTCTTTTCAGTTAGCTCTGTCCATAAAAGTGATAATATACAAGCATCGCGCCAAAATAATACTAATAAAAAAGAAAAAAATGCAAGACTTTCTAAGTATAATTTCTTGATTAATCCTTCAAAAAAAAAAATCAAAAATTTGAAAAGTGAAGATAAAACTGAAATTGATATAAAAAAATATAATTTATTTAATGAAGATGATATATGTGATATTATAAATATTATCCAAAATAATATTAAAGAAGATTTTGAAAAAACTTTTATTGAATTATCAAAAGAAAATTATTTACCTTTTAATTTTAGTAGTAATTCATATGAGAAATTTCTTTTTAATCATTTTGAAAATATTATTACTAAATTTATTTTAATGAATTATTCAGACTTACTTTATATTCCAAAATCATATTTAAAAGAATATGAAAATTGTCAATTTCAAAATATTAAATTATTATCTGGTTTTAATGGAACAAAAGGAATTTCTCTTTTATATAATCCTATAAATATTGAAGAAATTGAATTATTTTATCCAAATTTATTTAAAGAAATAAATTCTTATATTAAAAAATTTAAAAAAAATAGAAAAAAAAATAAAAAACAAAAAGCATGTGTTTTATTTAAAAATGACGAAGATTTTTTAGGATTAATAAAAGATATTGAAGTAATATGTAATAATTTAGATTATCAAATAATAAGAATTGATGATGAAACAAATAAACAAATGAAACTAAATAAAATTAGTGAAGCAACAAAAAGTCAAAGAATATCATCTATTGATGAACAATTAATACAAAAAATTAATATATTAGAATATATGATTGGACATTCTAAATGGAGAAATTTTTTATTAAATTCTGGAGTAATATATGATAGTAAGATTAAAATTCCATTAACAGATTCTTTAATTTTTGAAAAAGAAAATCCAAGTCAAATTAAAACTCAAAGTACTGATATTAATTTAGAAAAATTATCTTTTTCTCAAAATAATTCTAAAGAAAGTAATTCAAGAACAATTTCAATTTTAGGAAAAGAAAATAATAGTACTACTTCATCAATAAATAGAAATTCACAAGAATATATTGTTTTAGAAAATTTTAAACAGAATGTTTTTAATATCTGTTTAAAGAAAAAAACATTAATTCTCATTTCAGATTCTTTAAATATGAGTGATGAAAATAAAGAATATTTAAATCAAATTATAAAAAAAATTCCTGATTCAAAATGTCCTATTGTTATTCTTACTAATAATTTATCACTTTTTAATTCAAAAAATGGATTTTATAATCAAGTTAATTTTGAATTTTATAAAATTGAAAATGAAGGATATGAACATAAAGATAATATAATATATTCAATTACAATTTTTATTTTTTTACACTTATATTTATTAATTCCTGAAGAACATCCTAATGATATAAAAAAAATAAAAGATGAAATAAAAAGAATTTTTTCAGAAACGAGATTAAAAGTAGCATTTTTAACTCAAAAATTATATGATGCAATAATAAAAATAAGTATTTTAATTGGGAATTTAAATAAATATAATTTTGAAGATATTTTAGTTTATTTAAGTAATGGATTTAGATATGTAAAAGATAATGCTAGAAATGAAGATATTCCTTATAAATTAAAAATATTAGAAGAAATGGTTTTGAAAGATATTGAAAAATATAAAGTTAATGAAATTGACGATGAGAATTTTGATAGTGAATTAATTGAAGATAAATTAAATTTAAATAATCTTGAATTTATTTGTAATGAAACAGAGAAAAATTCATATTATGATTTTTTAGATTATAATTTGAAATCTATAAGTAACAAGAATTATCAATTTCTTAAAACAACATATAAATTAAATGAAGAATTTGAAAATGGAGAGTATTATAAATTAAAACAATATTTTAATATTAAAAAACAAAATGATGACATTAATGAAGATTATAATATTATAAAAAAAAGAATAAATGAAGATAAAGATTTTTATCATAATTATTTAAATAATCATTTAATTTTAACAAAAAAAGAAGTAGGACACTATAATTTATTAATAAATAAATTATATAATTTAAATGAAGAAAATTTAAATGAAATATTTGGAATAAGAAAAACAAGAAGAACAACAAGAAACAGTAATAAAAAAGAAAATTTAAAGCATGAAGAAAATGAAAAAATAAATTTAATAAATAAATTATTTTCTAAAGCATCATCAGAACAAATTGAAAGGTTTATTGATTCACATAATCAAAAAAATATATATATAGAATTTTCAAATAAAGAAGATGAAAAAGATGAAAAATATAAAATAACTAATTTAAATAAATGTTTAGGATATTATAATAATTTTAAAGTTTATGAACAAATAAAAAATGAACAAAATAAATTTATAGAAAATTCATTTGAAAGTGAAGATGATGAAATGGATGATATTGATGATGATGAAGATGAAATATTATTTGAAGAAATATAATAATTAAATTTAAATTACCAAAAAAATTAAATAACTAATTTTTTATAAATTAAAATATTTTTACAAATAATTATTGAAAATAAATAATTTTTTTTACTTTTATTCATTATTAATTTATAATTATAATTACAACCATTAAAATGGATTTTTCAATTAATAAAGCTCCAACAATAATTTCTAATCAAAAAAATAGTTTAGAAGATATAGAAAAACTTTTTTTACAAAAAATGGAAGATTCTTTAAAAGAAATAAAATTACATGATGAATTAAATGATAATTCAATTGATATAAATATGGGTTATATATCTTCTTCAAACATCTCTGTAGTTTATTCTGATGATATTTTATAATTGAATTTTATTTCCTATTATATATATTGATTTTTTAAATTTATGTGTATATATATTTTTTAAATGATTCTTAAGATTATAACATATTATATTTTAAAATCATTTTATTATATTTAAATAAATGAAATATTTTTTATTTTTTTTACAAAAAAAATTATATGTCATCAGTTAAGAAAATTGTTTTAAATTTAAATTCAAATCCTCAAGAAATAATAAATGACTTAGCAATTCAAACAGAAAGAGAAGAACCAACATCATTTAAAATATTTCCAAATACTTCTCCATATACTTTTAAATATTTTTGTAAACAAAGAAAAAAAAATTTATTTCCACAATCAGAACCAGCAATTGGAAAAGAACCAAATATAGAAAGTAATTTTAAACCAGTATCAAAAGATGCAAATTATTTTACTAAAAATATACCATATATTAAAAATAAAGATATTAAACTTTTTAGAAGATATGAATATGATAATTATAAATATAAAGTTGATAGAACAAAATTATATGATATGAAAAAATTAAAACCAATACAATCAAAAAATTCAACTTTATATAAAACTACACTTTTTAGAGGAAATAAATTTATAATTGATGCAATGAGAAAAAATTATGAAGAAAAAAAAAGTCCTGTTTCTTTATTAGAAGATTTTTATGATAAAATAGAAGAAGAACATTCACCAACTTATCAAAAACCTTCTGTTAATAATTTAATGCAAAAATCTAAACCTTATGTTGCAAGTGATTCACTTTATAAAGAATTAACTTTAAAAAAAAATGAATTATTAAGTCAATTATCAAATAATAATGATATAATTTATCAAAATAAAAATAAAATTAATAAAGATGAATTAATTGGTTATGATGGAAAGTTAATAAAAAATAAAATGGATAATATTCCAATTACTTTCCCAACTTCTTATATTCATAATAAAAAATATATTAGTATTAGTGAAAGAGAAAGATATGAAAAAATAAATGATACTTTTCTTAAATTAAAACATTTATCTTCACTTGATAATAATGATAAATTTCTTAGTCAATATATTAGAGATTTTAGTAAAAAATATGGATTTACTATTTTAAGTAATGAACAAGTTATTAATTTTACTAAATTTTTACAAAAAGAACCTTTTCCAATTGATGTTAATAAATCTATGAAAGATAATGTTAGTTTAGCTTTAAGTTACTCTGAAAATAATTTAAAAAATTTAAAAAATTATAATAAAAATAATAACAATTTATATAATGAACACACAATTAGAAGTTCATCAACTGCAAAGTCAATTGAAGTGAATAAATCAAAAATGAAAACTCTTTTAGATGATATGGAAAAACAAAGTAAATTATATAGAGATAAGAGTACAAAAGATACTGAAACTCTTTATAAAGAATTAACAAATGAATTAGATACAATTATTCATGAAAGAGAAAAAACAAAAAATATTAAAATTCCCTTACCTCAACATAAAAATAATAATTCTTATAATTCTTTATATATAACTCAAAAAGATTTATCAAATAATATTGGTAAAAATATTGATTTAAGATTAGGAAGAAGAGAATATGAAAATGAAAATTTAAATAAAACTAATCCTATGAAAAAAATGAAATTAATTGAAATGAATAAAAGATTATATTATAATAGAGTAGAAAAACAAAATGGTTTTGATTTATCTCAAATTGAAAAAAATAAAAAAATGACAGAATATATTGTGAGAGAGAGAACAAAAAGAAAATTAATTATGAATAAAATAAAAGAAGAATATGAAAACGATTTAAAATAAAACTTAATATTAATTATAATATATTTAAAAAAATATTTTCAATATTCTACATATAATATCTTATAAATAAAAATATATAAATAACCAAAAAAAAAAACAATAAAAAATTATAAAAAAAAACAAATAAAAAATAAAATAAAACATAAAAAATAATAAAAAATCCGAAATCCAAAAAATATATAAAAAACCAAAAGAATATTTTTCCAACATATAAAAAAAATAAATAAAAAAAACTTCAAATGCTCTCAAAACTTCCAATAACCATATTCTTCCTTATAATATCATTCCAACTAACATTTACAAAGCACAAAGTTGAAGAAGTAGATGCAAAAACAGCACATAAAGAACATGTATTTCTAATAAAAACAAACTTAACAAAAGAAGAAGTACAAGAAAGATTATCAAATCCAAAATTACATAATGATGTAGATGATGGTCCAAATGATGCAGATGATATGTATGATCCTCCAGATTTAGATGATTTAAATGATACAAATGATTTAAATGATACAGATATTGATGATATAAATGATCCTCATGATTTAAATGATACAGATGATTTAAATGATACAGATATTGATGATATAAATGATCCTCATGATTTAAATGATACAGATGATGATGATATTAGAAGAAATGCTGTTAATGATCCTTCTAGTAATGTACAAGGTACTACTAGTTTAAAACAAAAAGAAAAAGGAAAAGAAAAAGAAGGTAAAAAATCTAAGAATAAAGATAAGAAAGATGAAAAGAAAAATGATAAGAAAAGTAAGAAAGAAAATAAAAAAAAAAGTAAAAAAGAACCTAAAGAAGGAAAAGAAGAAAAAGAAGGAAAAGAAGGAAAAGAAGATGAGAAAGGCAAAAAAGATGAGAAAGGTAAAAAAGATGAGAAAGGTAAAAAAGAAGAAAAAGAGAAAAAAAATGGTAAAAATAAAAAAGGAGAAGAAGCAGAAAATGCAGAAGCTGAAAATGTAGAAAAAGCAGAAAATGCTGAAAATTTACCAGAAGAATTACCAGAAGAAAAAGCAGAAACTGCAGAAGCTGAAAATGTAGAAAATGTAGAAACTGCAGAAGCTGAAAATGCAGAAAATGTGGAAAATGTAGAAAATGCAGAAACTGCAGAAAATGCAGAAAATGTTCCTGAAGAAAATCCAGAAGAATTTGCAGAAGAAACTTTAAATGAGAATACAGAAAAAGAATTAGTTAATAATACAGTTTTATTAAGAAAAGGAAAAATTAATAATAATAATAAGAGTGGTTCTAGTTTCTTTTCTCTTTTGTTTATTCTTGTTTTGTTTGTTTCTTTATTTATTCTTGGAACTAATTATAATGCTGTTAAAGATAAATTTTTAAGTGAATATAAAACTGGATTGTTAAGTAGTTTTAATGATCATAAAAAAAATGATGATTATGCTGCTATTGTTGATTTTCAATAAATTTTGATTAAATTTTTTAAATTTTTTTTTTTTTTTTGGTTTAATTTTTTTTTTTTCTGTTTTTATTTCTTTTAATTGGGTTTTTTATGGGTTCATTTTATTTTATTATTTCATTTGTCTGTTTGATATTTAATTATTTTATTTTAAAAAATATTTTTTTTACAAAAAAATTTTTTTTTTTAGTATTTTTTTTTTAGGTGTTTTTTTTTTTATTTTAAAAGTTATCAAATGTAATGCAAAATTTTAAATAAATATGATAATTAAAATATATATTAAAAATAATTTATTTATATTGTATTTTTATAAAATTTGAAAATCTATTTATTAATCCAAATTCAAATCTTCTTTTTGTTCGATTGGTTTTTTTTTTGTTGTTAAATAAATTTTTCTTTTTTCTAATAAAAATTTTTGAATTAAATCATATATTTTTCTTCTTTTTTCTTTTTCTAAATTTCTCTTTCTTAATTCTTGAATTAATATTTTTAACTTTTCAGAATAATTTTTTGAATAAAAAACTTTATCACATATATTTTCTTTTGTATCATTAATTACTTTTTCACTTTGTGAATTAAATTCAAAAACATATTTACTAACAGAATTAAAAATTATAATTTTTATTAAAGAATTAATTTGTTCATTATTAATTTTTAAATTACTTATAAGAGATAATTCATTTAATTCTTTTGGAATTTTTGAATAAAAATTAAAGAATAAATCAGAAAATTGAGAAAAATCAATAATATAATATTGTAGAGAAATAACTAAAATATTTAATTTACTTTTACTAATAAAATCATTAGAACAATATAATTTAACAAAAGCTTTAAAAGTTTCAACATCTAAATCTCCTAAAAATAAAGATGTTAAATTTATAGTTATTAAATTTACAATATTTGTCATTTCAAAAAATTTAAGTTGAATAGTTAAATTTTTAATAGAATCTAAATAACTATTTGAATTTTTTGTTTTAATTAATCCTAAAATTTGATTTAAAATTGGATATTTTCTATCATCAAATAAAATTAATGGAGCAATGATTTTAAAAGTATTAAAAGAATGTTTATCAAAAGCAACTAAAATAAAGACATTCATTATAAATTTAATTAATGTATTTATATATCTTTCATCATTAATTATTAAATCAGGTAAATGAAAAACAAAAGTACATTCTCTTAATGTTTTATTCTTTAATAATAGATTTATTAATATTTCTAAATTTCTTTCAAAATATTTTAATAATTGATTTATTATTAAATGATCAATATCATGATTAGTAAAATCATTAAATATCATATTATCTAATTTTTCATCAAAATATTTGTCAATTTTTTCATCTAAATCATAACTTAATTTAAATAATCCACTTGGAGAATAAAATATTTCTTCTGTAAAAAAACTCATTCTTAAAATAGTTAATTTCATATTAAAATTAATTATTCCTAAAATTTTTCCAAAAACTTGATAATTTAAAGCATTGAATTCAAAGTTTAAATTAAAAAATTTTGTCATATTACAAAAAACATCTAAAAAATCAATTTCAATTGGTTTTAATTTTTTTAAATAAAAACTTTTTAAAATTTCTCTATTAAATGAATCATTTAATTTTAAATTTAAAACAAATATTGAATTCCAATTCATAATAAAATAAGAATAAATCATAATCATATCAAATTTCATTTGATTAATTTCAACAATTCTTGAATAATCAATTTCATTTCTTTGATCATTTAAATTATTTATATTTGAATTATCATTTGAAAAATTAATAGAATTATCAAAATTTGAAATAGTACTACTTTCAATAAAAGATGGTCTTTTATCAATACTATTATTATATTTTACAATTTCAAAATCATTTCCTTCATCTTTAACAAAAGTAAAAGCTTCCCATTTATTATTATAATTATATGGAATATTAAACATATCAAATCTTGTTGTTCTTAAAACTTTATTCATTGATTTTAATTTTTCTATTAATTTTCTTTTATAATAATCATCCATTATATTTGTTAATGAAGGAGAATTTATATTTAATTCAATTTCTATTAAATTTGGAAATAACCATTTTACATTAAGTAAAATAATTAAATATGAATATTTTTTGTTTTCATCAAGTTTTTCTATTTCAAATATAAATTTTTTTATATATTGAAATTTATTAATTAGAATAATTAATTCATTTGGTAATTTATTATATTCTTCATTTTTTTTTATATATTTATAATTATTAGATATAAAAATAGGATCCAAAGTATTTCTTGATGATGATAAAAATGTTTTTCTTTTTTTTATTTTTATATTTTCATCTTTTTCTTTTACATAAGATTTAATTATATCAACTTCTCTAAATTGTATTTCAAATAAATTAGATAAAAAATCAGCTTGAGTTTTAATTTTATATTCTTCTAAATGATTTTTAATTTTTTTAAAACTATAAAATAAAACTTTACTTATATCATTTACTGTTTTTTTATCAAATGTTATTTGATGACAAATATAAATACTATTTAAAATATTATCAAGAGAAACTTCTAATTCATCATCTGAAAAATTATAATTATTATCTTTGTCAACTAATTTTAATAATTCCAAATTTTTTTCAAATAAATCTGTAATTTTTTTATTAATTGGAAGTATACGATAAAAAAAATGATTTATTACACTTCCATAAGAATGTGAATTTAATGCTGCCATTTCTAAATTAAAAGAAGAAGTTAATTCAGATTTATAAGTATTATCCATTAATGAGAAATTATTCTTAGAATCAATTTTAAAGTAATTAATATGACTCTTCATTATTTAAATAATAAAAATTAAAAAAATAAATTAAAATTACTTATTTAATTATATTAAATTACTTTAATATTATTAAAAAATATATATAAAATATTTATTTTAACTTTCATTATTTTCCAATTTAATTAATTCAATACTTTTCTGATTAAGATCAACAATATAAAAAAAATCACTATAAATAGCAGAAAATTGTCCAAAAACATTATTACCAATATTACAAAATAATTTACCATCAAATTCATCTTTAATAGGTAATTTATATTCATCAACTTTTTTAATAGAATTTTCTTTATAAGAATAACTAAAGCATTCATCAATATTATCTTCAGTAGGAGCATATTTACCTCCTAATAATAATAATTCATCATTATTAATTTTAACAACACCAATATAAAAAGGTAACATAATATCAGAATTAACATTAAATCTTTCCCATTTATTATTACTATCATTTCTAGTAATATCTAATTTTTCAACTTGATTATTTAAAGAAGAATCAGTAGAATCACATAAACCACCAAATAAAAAAATATATTTATCTTCATAACAAACACAACTTGGCCAAGATCTTGAAACTTCTAATGAAGGAAGTGATGACCATTGATTAGTATCAATATTATATTTTTCAACTTTTTTATTTTTAAATCCTGAAATTGCAAAAATAAAATTATTAATTCCTATTAATCTATGATAAGAATGACCACTTGGCATATCTTCTAATCTAATAAATTCATTTGATAATTTATTATATTTATATAACATTTTTGATGTTGTGTATCCACCTCCTATATAAAATTTTCCTTTGTAATTTAATGTTGAATGATATGCCCAAAATTTTTTAAAAAGATGTTGACTTAAATCAACATAAATTTTTGATATTTTTTTATTTTCTTTATCAAATATTATTAAATTTGATGTTTTTGCTTCTATATTATATAAATAATTTTCATTCATATCTTCACTTTCTTCTACTTTTTCTTCTATTTTATTTTTTATTAAATTTAAATTATTTAATGGAATATTATTTGATTTTAAAGAAATTTTTCTTTCTTTATATCTTAATTCTTCATTTTTAACAAAAGCTTTTTTATCTGGTGATAATAAAGTTACTAAATTCATTCTTCCAAATGCAGGTGAAATTGTTGATGAAGCAAAACGAGAATTTCTTAAATCTGAATTAATTGTTCCTTCTAAATTCACTGCTTTACCTGAAAAAGGAATTCCATGAAGTGTAGATAAATTATTATTAACTGAACCGAATAAAAAATCATCTTGAAATTTATATTCTTTAATATAAGAATAATTCTCATTTAAATCATTATATATTTTTTCTATTCTTTTATTAAAATCTTCTAAAATATCTTTTAAAATATCAATTTTTTTCTTTAATTGAGATAAGGTTTCATTTATTTTATCTGAATGACTTTTAATATTTACATATTTACAATAAAAATCAACAAAATTTTTTTCTAAACGAACTGTAGTTTCTTTTTTTGAATCTTCATATAAAGAATCAACTTTATCTTTATATTGTAAAATTAAAGGATATAAATTATCAAAATCATTTTTAAAATCAGAATAAACATTATTAGATTTTAATTTAATATTATCAACAATATTAATTAATTTTTCTATTTTCGAAGATAAATTTTCTCTTAATTCTTTACAAACATAATTATCACTAATTCCTTCATTTAAACCAATTTCTTGAAGTGATTTTATTATATTTTCTTGATTATCTTTTAATTCATTTGCATATTTTAATATTTCTTTTTTTTCTAAAGTTTTATGATCTTTATGTTTATCACTACAATGTTCACAAAATGCCATTCCACAAGTTATACAAATATATAATTCTTTATCTCCATTATGAAATTCGCATTGTGGTGTTAATTTACTTATTATTTTTTCTTTCATTTTATTTTCTGAATTATATATTGATTCTGTCATACTTATTGATACCATTACTAAATCTAATGAATTCTTATCACATATATTACCTATTGATTCATTTTCTTTTGTTAATTCTTTTCCTTTATAATATAAATTAATTACTTTATCATTGTCATTTTGATATTTTTTATGTAAATTGTTTTTTATTTCTTTTACTGTACTTTTTGAATTTAAATTTTGTTTTATTTTTTCACCATTATTCATTATTGTACAAGATATTATTCTATCATTTTTAAAATAATTTCCAATTCTTTGAATCTAAATAATTATATTATATAATATACATTTCCAGGTTCTTTTTCTTTTGCTATACATGCACCCATTGATTATAATATTCAAAAATAATAAATGTATTTATAATATTTATCATGACGTCATTAAAAATAATTTTTAAAATTAATTATAAATATTTTTTTTAATATAATTATAGTAATAAAAATATATGTAATTTTTTCTAATAATATTATATATTAATATTATGGTTGATATTTAGATAAAAATTTTTTTGTATTTTCATTTAATAAATTATCCAATCCTTTTGATTTTAATAAATTATAAACTTCTTCAATTGCTTTTCCTTTATTTTCATTAGAAATTCTCGAAATTTCATTTTTATAAACTACTTTATTATTATAATAAAATCCACCAATTCTTTCATAATAATTAAAAAAATTTATCCAATTGTCAATTAATTCAATTTCACATCTTGGAATTATTATTCCATTATATTCACAATAATATGGATTAAAATATTTATATTTATTTTCTAAAACTTCAGTCCAAATTGAAATAGTTAATTCTTTGGCAGAATTTTGATGAAAAGAATATTCAGAATTAAATAAAAAATTACCATATTTATTATTATAAATTTCATGACTTAAAAAAAGAAGTAAATATTCATTAAATTCAAAACAAGTAGGAAATTGATTAATTAATTGATAAACACAAAATAAAAACTGAATAAAAATAGGAGACATCTCATTTTCTTTTTTTTCACTATAACAACCATTTCTTAATGCAAATTGATGACCAAAAGAAACAAAATCTTTCTCAATTAAAATACCAAAACCTTTTAAAGTTCTATAAAAAGGATCTAAAAAAATTTGAATTAAACAACAAACTTGAGCTGTTCTATCCCAACCATCAGAACAATGAATTAAAACATGATTTCCTAAATATAATGAATTAACAATTTTAATACTTGAAATCAGTATTTGAGAAATATATTTAATCCAATCTTTATTATCTTTTTTATTTAAAAATTTTTTAAAACTTTTTCTTACCATGTGAATATTTTCTAAATCACAAAATTCTAAAGTACAATTATTATATATTGAAGGATCATCACAGCCTCCTCCTTTTAATTTATTTGCCATTGCTGCTGTTTTTGATCTTAAATCATATATATTTAATTTTTTATTATTTTCTGTTATTAATTTAAAATATGATATTTCTAAATTTGATGTTTTTGAAGTTAAACCTGATAAACATTGAGAACTACGTAATATAATATTTTTATTTTTTGAATAATAATATGTTAATACTGGAAATCTCTTTTTTGAACGAAAGGATGATAATTCAAATAAATTTTTTTCTTTAAATAATTTTGGGATTATTAAATATTTTGGATATGTATAACATAATGTGTAATTAATATTTTCATTTGTTATTGTATATTTTTCAAAATCTAAATTTTGTCTACAAAATTCTATTTGTATATCATATAAATCCCATTGATTTGTTTTATAATGTGAGTTTCTTTTGTAAAAAAAAGCATAATGATAATATTTTATTATATTATCTGGATATCGTAATGTTTTTAAAATATTTTCTAATTGTTTGGAATAATCTGAATAAAAATTTAATATTCTTCTATCTTTTAATTTTATTGTTAAATTATTTTCTTTTATATTTATTTTATCTAATATAAATATTGAAAATTCATAATAACTAGGAATATTTTTAGCATTAATCAAAAATAATTCTTTTGAACTTTTATTTGGTATAAATTTAATTATAAAATTTAATAAAATTAAATTTCCTTCATATATTTTTTCATTTTCAATTAATTTAACATTAGTATTAAAGTTATTAGAATCTTCCTCTATAATTGTTTCAACATTTTTTATATTATTTTTTGACTCTATTTTATTATTTAAATTATTATTATTATTATTATTATTAATATTTTCATTAGTATTATTTTTATCATTATTATCTTTTTCATTTTTTATATAAGTATTTTCTTTATTATTTTGAATATTCGATTTTTTTTTTAAAAGATTACTATCTCCAAATAAGTGTATCCATTTTAATTTTTTTTCTTGATCTTTTATATTATTTTCATTAAATTCACCTTCTTTATTTACATTATTTGAATTATTTGATTCAATATTTTTTTCTTCATTTATTTGAGTAAAAAAAGAAGTCATTGTATTAATATTTTTTTCATTTGTTTCATTATTTTCCATATTTAAAAAAATTAATAATACAAATTTAATATTTATTAATTATTTAAAGCAGAAAACATTGGAATTTTAAATGAAGGAGTTAAATAAGATAATTCTCTTTTATCAAAGTTTGAAAGTGATTGATAAAGTGAATCTTTAAGATTAGGCAAAGAAGAATTTCTCAAAAGTTTTTTATTATTTAATTTTCTTATACTTTGTTTTATTTCTTTAGTATTTCTATTAATTTTTTTTAAAAATCTAAGATTTTTCATTTTCTCTTTATCAATTATATTTCTTTTCAAATCATTATTATTATTATTACTTTTTTCATTATAAAAACTATTCATAGAAGAAATAAAAAAATGATTTTTATTTTTATTTTTATTTAATTTCCTTGATGAAGATAAATTTTGATCAAATAAATTTATATCCTTATCAGTATCCTCAGAATTTAAAAAAGGAAAATTTTGTTTTTTAATAATAAAATTATTTCTTTTTGCAGAAAGAGAAAAATCTTTTTTAATTTTTTTAAAAGGAATAATACTTTTAAGTGGTTTATTATGAATTTTAGAAATAATATTATTAACAAAATTATTAGGAATTGATGTATTTATAAGTTTTTTAAATACATTTCTATAAGTAATAATAATTCTTTCATTATCATTTAAATTTGTTTCAAGTTCTTTTAAATTATTTTGATATATAATAAAAGATTGAAATAAACTTTCTTTAACTCTTTGTAAAATATCAAAATCATCTTTAAAATCAACAACATCAAATTGAAATAATATTGTATCATCTGAATTAATAACTAAAGTAGAATCATATATATTTTCAGTAGAATATAATAATTCACTTCCTGCAAAAGTTCCTTTTTTAAGTGAAATAACATTATATTTTTTAATAGATATTAAATTTAAATTAAAAGGTAATTTATTATTTTTAGGATAAATTGAAACTTCTTTATTTGAATCAATATAAATCTTTTTATTTAATGTACATTCACCTTGATAAATTAAATAAAAAAAATGTCCTTTTGTTCCTTCTTTATAAATGATATTTCCTTTAAAAGGAAATAAATATTCAACTTTTCTCATTAATAAAGTAAATTGATAATCTTCTTTTAAAAAAGGTAAAATTTTTCCAATAAAATTATAATTTGAATGTAAAGATTCTATAAGAATTATTCCTAAATATTTTGTTAATATATCTTTTTCAATATAAATACAATATACATCACTTAAAGCTATTGCTTTTGATTTCATTTTTATTTTTCTTATTTCTGAAACTATTTCTCTTAATCCACAAGTTTCTGTTATTTGATTTAATATTATTTGTTTTGGAGGTTTAATTTCTATTTTTAATAAATTTTCTTTTATTTCTATATCAAGATCAGAATTTTTTATATTATTTAATAATTTTTTATACATTAATTTTTCTGATTCTTCTGAAAAAACTTCTATTTGTTTTATATTAATATTAAAATTTTTTTCAAAATAATCTTCTAATTTTAATTCTATTATTTTTCTAATTAAGTTCTTTAATAAATTTGGATATTGTGCTTGAAGATATTCAATTTTTCCACTTAATAATATATAAAAACATTTTTGTTTATTTTGAATTGTGTCAAAAATTAATTCTCCTTTTTTAAAAAATATAAATTTAAAAAAAGGATATAAAGTATAAATATTTTGAGGAGGAAAATTAAAAAAGTTACAAATTTTTTTAGATATTGGAAGTGAAAAAACAAATTTAACTAAAGTATAAATTGGAGAAATATTTTCATTATTCGAAAATTTTTTTGAAACATCAGCATTTATCTCTTTAAAAGATTGATATTTTAAAATATTAGGTTGAGATAAACTTAAATGTCTTTTAGAGTCTAATTTTTTTGTATTATTTTCTTCTTTTATTAACAAAATTAAATTGATTAATTTATTTTTTTCATCTTTTGATAAACAATTTGTATGTTGACTTATTTCATATTTTAATTCAGAAATATATTTTTGCATTTTTTAATCATATTGTTTTTTTAATTAATTATATCCTTATATTAATTATATAATAAACATATAAATTATATTATTATAATATATATTATACACAATAATTTTTTTTTTCTTTTAAATTTGGAATTTTATAATAATTTATACATTTATCTAAAGAACTTGTTATAATAAATTCTTCTTTTTCAGAAATAACAAAATCCATAATAACATCATTATGCATTTTTTTCTTTTCAATAATATTTCCTTTACTTCTAGTATCAATTACATAAATATTTCCATTACAACCAGAACCAAAAATAATAAAATTATTAATTTGTGAAGAAATTAATTTAGTAATATTTTCATTTTCTAAATTAATAGTAGCTCTAATTTGCATAGAAGTCATATCAAAAATTCGAAAATTACATAAAGAATCAGAAAAAACACAAAATTTATTATTATTACAAAATAAAATTGATTCAATACCACTTTGTTGATTATCATTATTATCATCATTAATATCATCATCATTCATATTATTAATATTATTTATATTATTATCAGAAATATATTTTTCATTATAATCTTCATCATAATCAAATTGTTGATAAAAAATAATTTTTCCTTTATCAAAAGAAACAAACATTATTTCATTACATAAACTTCCAACAACAAATAAATTTTTTTTATCATCATTTCTCATAATATCTAAACATAAAATAGGACCAATATCACCTTTAATACTTTTAATTACTTTTCTTCCTTTTAAATCATATAAAAAAATTAATCCATCTTCACCACAAGAAATTAAATTAAAACCATCATTAGTAAAATTACCACAAGTTGAAGATTCATAATGATTAAAAAAATTAATAGGATTTTTAGGATTTTTTGCTAAATAAATCCAAACACTTCCATCATTATATCCTAATGCAAACATTGGTCCTTTTGGATTCCATTCAATCCAATTTATTTCTTTATCATTATCTTTTATTTTATTTATTATTTTAAAATTTTCATTTGGAGAAAATAATATTATTTCACCATCATTTGATGTTGATAATAAGTAATTTTTGTCTTTTGATATTTTTAAAAATGAAATACTTTCTTTATTTAATTTTTGATTGGTGTAATTTTTCTTTTTTATATCGTAAAAATATGTTTTGTCATCACCATCACCTATTATTATTGTTTTGTCATTATACAATGATATTGAATATATTTCTCCTGATGATTTAAAATTTTCAAAGTAGTTTTCTATATTTTCATTTTCATTATTTTCTTCTTTTATGTTTAAGTTTTCTTTATTTGATGTTTGAATTGTTGTTGATAATATTTTTTCCTCAGGAGAATTTATTTGTTTTTTCATTTTATTTTTTCTTTGAGTTTATTTTTTGGAAGATAAAATTTATTTAATATAAATAAATATATTAAAATTTAAAAATATAATAAAATATTTTAAAATAATATTTTAAAATCTATCTTAAAAATAATAATATGGAATAATTTAATAACAATTGGATATTTTTTGTTAAAAACAAATATGTAAAATAGCAAAAAAAAAAAAAAAACTATCTTTACAAATTATTCATTATTTTCGAAAATCAAATTTTTAAATTCCCTATAATAAATAGGATTAGGATGATCAGCAAAAAATCTATTAATATCATCTTCAGCATCTTTAAAAGGTAAATTATGTTTATATAAAAACCTTTTAAAAGTTTCTTTAGTCATAGTATTACCTTTTTTTTCATTTATTTCATTTTCAAAAATAATATCACCTTCACTAATAAGAGAACTTTTTTTATCAAAACTATAAACCAAAGGTCTATCACAAAAGAATCTAAATAAATAAACAATTTTACTTTCATCATTATGTAATTTTGGTATTTCTTCAATAAAGAAAAAAGATAAAAAAACAGTATAAGTAATTTGTCCCCAATCTTTAAATTTTAAACTTTTAGAAGTAGTATTTCTACTCATTTCTTTTTTAGAATTTTCTGAACTTGCATCGCCTCTTGAAGATCCTTCTTTTTTAAATAATTTTTTAGCATTATTTGTTCTATTACAATCAATAAAACTAAAAATTTCTCCTGCCTCATCATCAACTAATTTTCTTTTTTTAAATTCTTCGAAAACTTCTCTTGATTTTAATACTCCAATATAATTAAATAAATTATCAATTGCTAAAAACATTTTTCTATAATAATCTCTTTTATCAAAAGGATTTAATAGAACATACATATATAAAAAAGTTTTTTTTATAATTGAACTTTCAACATATAAAGTAATTAATTTTAAAGTATTAAGAGTGAAAAATTCTTTAAAATAATGATTCATATTATCATCATCAAATTCTTCATTTAAATGATCAAAAATTGGATGTCTTATTGCATTTAATGCATTAATTCTAGTTTCATAATCTTTATCTAACATTTTTTTTAATAAATCAATTTCATCATTTGTAATATCATCAAATATTTCTTTATTAAAATCAACATCTTCTTCTTTAATTTTTCTAATTAATTCCTTTCTATCATCACATTCAAAAGGTAATTTTCCATAACAATAAATATAAAACATAATTCCAACTGACCAAATATCATTTTTAGGAGTAACTTTCCCACTAAAAGCTTCTGGCGCCATATAATTTGGACTTCCTGCAGTAATGTAATTATCTTTTTTTTTAAATCTTTCACTTAAACCAAAATCTATTATTTTTAAATCATATTTTTCATTTTGATTTGTACATATTATTATATTTTCTGGTTTAATATCTCTATGAACTATTTCATTAGAATGTAAATAACATAAACCACTTAAAATTTGATATAATATATATTTAAATTGTTCTGGTGTTGGTCTTTTTGTTTTTTTTCTTAATATTTGATATAAATCTTCTCCACTTAAATATTCCATTAAAACGTTAAAATTATTTGACATTTCTATTGTTGCATAATATATTACTATATTTGGATGATCTAATTCAGAAAGTATTTCTATTTCTTTTTTAATTTGTTGAAATTTTGTTTTTGTTAATAATTCTTTTGATATTGTTTTAATTGCAAATTCTACTTTTGTAAATGTTCTATCTTTAAATAATTTTACTTGACCAAATGCACCATGATTTATAATTTTAACAAAATTAAATTTTTTCCTTAAATCATAATGATATGCAAAGGGAATCATATAATCAGGATTTATTGTAGGTTCTATTACTTTTGGATTATTATTACAAACTGAACCCATTTTATTATATTTTTTATATTTTTTTTTATATATTTATACATTTAAATATATGATTCATTCAAACAGTTTTTATAATATCGTTATTTTTTATATCGATTTTGCAAAATATGGTATATTATTAATTATATTTAAATAAAAATAAAATATTTTATTTTTTTGATTTTTAAAATTTAAAAAATGGAAAATGATAAAAATGAAGAAAATTATCAAAATATATTAAAATTTTTAGATAATGTTGGAAAAGCTTTAGAAGGACAAAAAGATATATATGTTCAAAAAACTGATGATGAAAAAGAAAATGGAAATAATCCAAAAGAATCATTAGATCTTTTTGTTAATGCAACTAAAAAAGTATTTGCTGAAAAATATGTAGAAACATTTAAACAAAGATATGATGAACAATCATTTATAAATGAATTATCAAATTGGATAAATGATTATAAAGAAAAACCAGATTTTCAAACAGACATTAAAATATTAGAAAAACATTTAAGTTTTATAAGAGGATTTATTGATATTAATATAAATTCAATAGATCCTTTAGTTCAAACTGATTTAACAAATGAATTAATAGAAAAATATAGTTAAAGATTTAGTTTTATTAGTTTAATATTTCATATAATTATAATATTTATTAATCATTATGATTTCATAAACTAAAATTAAATAAGAATATTTTAATATATTTACATCTAATCTATCAAGTTAATTTCTTTTTTACAAACTGGGCATTTTTCACTTAATCCTAAATCTTTATGTTTATTACATAAATAACATCCACAACTTAATTGTATAACTCCAGTTTCAATAAGGCAATAATCACATATTTTTTTATTATATAAAGTATTACTTCCTGTAATTTCATCATCAATTAAATCATTAGATTTAATTTTATTTGGTTCTTCATTATCATTTTTATTATCAATATTATTATTATATAATTTATTACTATTAATTGGACTTTCTTCATTTTTATTTTGATACATATTTCTATTATAATAATCACTATTTGCCCTATCATATTGTTTCTCTCTATCAATACTTGAATAAATAAATTTTGTAAATTTCAAATTTCTCATTTGTTGAACTTTTGTAAGACATAATAGAATAATTACAATTATTAAAACACTCATAATAATTAATATTATTATTATTGTTTTTCGAGTTGAACAAGAACATTTTCCATTATCAACATCACAACCACTATTACAAAAAATACATTTATTTGTATATGGTTCACATATATCACAATGATCAATTGAAATTTGACATTTTTCTCCACATACTCTTCCTTTTAAAATATAATTTTCTTTACAATTGAAACATGAATATAAATTTGTTGTTAGACAATATTTACAATATGGGTCATTACATTTATTACAATTATTATCTTGAAGGACATATCCATCTTCACAAATAATACATTTATTTAATTCTTCTGATTTGCAATTTTTAATTGGGATTACTTTTGGGAATGTAATTAAAAGATAAGTAAATAATAAATTTAGAGACATCTTAAAATAATTAATTATTAAATTTTAATTCTTATAAATTTAAAAATAAATATTTGAATTTTAAATTGTGATGTGTTAATAATTTTTTATAATATTTAATTTAAAATACTATTATTATGAATATTAATATTCATAAATTTAATAATTTGAAAATTAATAAAAACAAAATTAATAAAGATGAGCATTAAAACTAAAAAAAATAATCATACTTCAAGAAGAAGTGGAGAGACTATATTAAAATATGATAAATCAGAAGTAGAAACATCAGATACAAATCATCAAGATAATATTGATGATATATTAAAAATAAAAAATTTAGAAAAAGAAGAAACAAATCCTTTTAATTTATTTAATATAGAGTCATTAGTAATAATTGAAGAATCTACTACTCATTTAATAGAAAATTATAGACTATCAGATAAAATAGATTTAAATATTTTTTTAGATTATTTTAGAGCTTTAAAATACTATAAAATAATATCATGTATAAGAACTTCTTATTCTAAAAAAGAACAAGAATTAAATATTTTAACAGAAGCATTTAATTTTAATGTTTTTACAATAATTTGTGGATTTATTTATTCATCAGAACATAATAAAATTGAAATTAATCTTCCTTTAAATAAAATAATAAATTGTCTTTTTGAAATATATCAAATTTTTTTAATGATATCTCAAATAATTTTGAATGATATTGAAAAAGAAAAAATGACAAATATTTGGTTAAATAAAATTCAACAAACTATAATAACAAAATCAGTTAAAAGATTAGGTAGAAATAATATAATGATATATAAATTATTACAAGAAAAGTTTAAAATTATAAATAGTTTATTACAAGAAATAATAAATTTAGAAAAAAATTTATACAAATTTAAAAAAGAAAATAATATAACTCAACCATATCTCGCATTAAAAAATATAAATAAATTAAGTAATGAATGGTATCAAAAATACTTTGAACAAATATTTAGATTAAAATCATCAAAAACAGGAATTTATTTAATTGAAACAGATTCTCACGAAAATTCTTTAATAGAAGAAGATAAAAATGACATTGATAATTCTTCAACATTTTATCCAATTAAATATCCATTTTTAGATAATATTGATCAAGATTATAATTTATCAATAGTTTTAGATATGGATGAAACTTTAATTCATTTTAAAAATTTAGAAGAAAATGGAAAAGGAATTTTAAGAATGAGACCTGGATTAAATGAATTTTTAGATAAATTATTAGAATTAAATTGTGAAATTATTTTATTTACTGCATCTACTCAAAGTTATGCTGATGTTATTATAAATGAAATTGAAAGTGAAAAAAAGTATTTTTCTTATAAATTATATAGACATCATACAATTTTGATTAATAATGAATTTGTTAAAGATATTTCTAAAATTGGAAGAGATTTAAAAAAAGTTGTTATTATTGATAATTCTGAAATTAATTTTTCTTTACAGAAAGATAATGGGATTTTAATTAAAAGTTTTTTTGGAGAAGATGAAGAAGATTGTGCTTTAAATAATTTAGTTGATATTTTAGAAGATATAATAAAAAATGGATTTATTGATATAAGAAAAGAATTACATAAAAATAAAAATGATATATTTACAAAAGTGACTATTAGTTAATTAAATTTATTTGTAAATATATTTAATTTTTTATCCATTGAATTATATAAAAAAATGTTTTTCTTAAAATAAATTTAATTTAATTGAATATAAAGAAAAATTATAAATAAATATAAATACTTAATTCAATATTAAAAATAAAAATAAATTTTAAAAAAAAATAATAATAATATTCCAAAAAATGTATAATAAAAAAATCACTTAAACTAAAAATAAAACAATTAATCAAACAAACAAAAAGAAAAAAAAAACCAAAAAATAAAAAAACACTAATTTAAAATATTTAACCTTCCAAAAGAAAAAAAATAACAAATAAAAAAAAAATGGATAAAAAAGGTTCTGGTAAAGGTGGTAAATCATATGGTAAAATAGGAAATGGAGCAAAAAGAATTCATAGAAATACAAAAGAAGTAATATTAGGAATAACAAAACCAGCAATAAGAAGATTAGCAAGAAGAGGAGGAGTTAAAAGAATATCAGGTACAATTTATGAAGAAACTAGAAATACTTTAAAAACTTTTCTTGAGAATGTTGTTAGAGATTCTGTTACTTATACTGAACATGCTAGAAGAAAAACTGTTACTGCGATGGATGTTGTTTATGCTTTAAAAAGACAAGGAAGAGCTCTTTATGGTTTTGGAGCTTAATAATTTTTTTATTAAGGTTAAGAAATATTTTTTAAGTTTAATTAATATTATTATTATTTTTTATTTTTCCTTTTAGGAAAAAATGATTTTGAAAAAAAAGTTTTTTTATTCATTTTTTATTTTTTAAAAAAAATAAAATATTTAAATTTTAAATTAATTAGATTATTTTAATTTTTAACTATTTATTTATGTTGATATAGATGAAGAAAATATAATAGATTAAATATCTAAAATAATTCCTTTTATTACAATTATTAAATATAACTTTTCCAATTTTTTCTCATTAAATAGATTAAAAAGAAATATTTTCAAATTCAGAATTAGTTTAATTATAAAATAAAATTAAATATTCAGATATTAAAAAATAAATAATCATTTATTTCTAAAAAAAAATTTTTTCTTTATTATATTATTTTTAATATTTTAGATTTCTTAAATAGAGTCAGTTATTTAAATATTAAATATAAAAATGTTTAAATTTATCTTTATTCATATTGTCTTTTATCTTTTTTTTCATATTGATATATTTCGTTCTTTAAAAAGAAATATTTTTTTTATTAAAAAATAATAAAAAATATTCTTATGAAATTATAACATAAGAAAAATATAATTAAAATCAATAATGATAGATGGACAAAATACTACTAAATCTATAAATAAAGTGATTCAATATTTTGATGAAGAAGAACAAAATGAAAAAGTAAAAAAAATAGTTTATATAACATCAAAAAAATAGAAAACAAAATTATCAATAGAAGAAATTGATTTTAATAATCATAATCAAATTTTATCAAGTCCTCGTTCATTAGAAGCATGTAAACAATTAGGTATATTACCAAAAGAATTATATTTTCAAAGTTTTAATGATTATTATTTAACTCATCCTGAAATAATGGGTTTAACTAAAGAAATACAAAAAATGAGATATGATCATGTTGAAAAAGTAAGACAAAATTCAATTGAATTAATTAAAGAAAAAAGAATAGAAATTATTAAAGATGAATGTAAAAATCAAGAAGAAAAAATTGAAGAAAATGAAAAAGTTGTAACATTTGAAAAACAAATGAATGATATTATTAAAAAAGAAAAACAAAATATTGATAAATTAAAAAGAAGACAAAAAAATGAAATTGAATATGAAATTGAAAATAAAGTAAAAAGTGAAATAATTAAAGCAAAAAATGATATTAAAGAACAAATGATTAAAGAAAGAGATGAAAAAATAAAAGAAGAATTAAAGAAAAAAGCTAAAATAGAAGAACAAAAAAGAAAAGAAAAAGAAATTAAAAGACAAAATGAATTAATGAAAAAAATGAAAGAACAACAAAAAAAAAATAGAATTAAACAAGAATCTGAAGAAAAAAGATTAAAAGTATTACAAGATATTCAAGAAAAAAATCAAAATTTAATAGTTTTAAAAAGAGAAAAAGAAAGAAAAAAAATAGAAGAAAGAAGAAATCAAATGGAGAAAAAAAGAATAGAACAAGAACAAAAAAATTATGAAAAACAAATTCAAATGGAAATTAAAGAAAAAGAAAGAAAAGAACAACAAGAAAAACAAAGATTAGAAAGAATAAAATATTCAGAACAAAAAAAACAAGAAATAGAAAAAAGAATAATAATGACAAAATTAAATGATAAACATAATTTAGAAAAAATAAGAAATGAAATTGATCAAAAATTAAAATTAACTAAAGAAAGATATAATGAATTAATTAATGCAAGAGAAATATCTTTAAAAAAACAAAAAGAATTAAATAAAAAAAAATATGAACATATACATGATGTTTTATTACAAAGTGAAAAAACTAGAGAAAAAAAGAATAAAGAATATTTTAAACAACAAGGAGAAATTGAAAAAAATATTTTTAATATTGAACAAGAAAGAAAAATGTTAATTCAAGAAAGATCAAAAAGTATGAATCATTTATTTTTAAAATTATGTCAATCAAGAGAACAAATATTTAAAGAACATCAACAAAAAAATAAAGAAATATTAGAAAAAATTGAATTAAATGAAAAAAGAATTGAAGAAGAAAATAAAATTAAAAATCATGATTTATTAATTAAACAAGAAGATACTTTTTTAAAATATATGGATAAAACAATATCAATTAAAAGAATGAATAGAGTAAGAGAATATCAAACTCAAAAAAAAAGTGAAGAATTAATAGAAAAAGGAAAAAAAATTGAAGATTTAAAAAAACAAAAACAAAAAATAATTGAATCAAAAACAAAAATAACAGAACAATTAAATAAAGAGAAATTATTATTAATGAATAAATTTGAAAATGCAATGAAAAAAAGAAAAAATATAGATGCAGAAATAGTAAAAGAATTATTTCCAGAAGATCAAAATTTTTATAATAGAGTTAAATTATTAACAACAACATTATATAATATAAGAAAGTTAGATCAAAATGATGATAATTTAATATTTAAAAATAGAATTTTTAGTAATAGAGCAAATAATAAAAATACAACTTCATATTCAAGTTTTAGAAATTCTTTTAATATTTCAAAAAAAATTTCTCCTAAAAATAGTCCAAAGAAAGTTAAAAGTGAAAGAATTATTATTGAAGATAAAGAAAAAGATAAAAAAAGTGATTCAAATGAAAAAGATATTTTAAAAAAAATTGAAGAATATAAAAATGAACAATATATTAATTTTAATAAAGCAATTGATAATGAAAAGAAAAAAGAAAAAGAAAGGACTAAAAAATATGATGAAGAACAAGACCCTGAAAAAAAGAAAAAAATAGAAATAGAATTAGCAAATGAAAGAGCAGAAAGTAATAAAAAAATTATGGATTTTCAAAAAAATATTGATTTAAATATTAAAAAATATGAAGAAGAATTAAGAAAAAACAATAATAAAAAAACAACAAATAATGAAAATAATAATAATAATTTAAAATGACTGATAAAAAAAATGAATAATTTAAAATAATTTTTTTTTATTAATTTATAAATAAAAAAATATTAATAGCAAAATTATAAAATATAAATTAAAAAATAATATATTTAAAAAAAAATTAAAAGATTTAATAAAAAAAATAAAAAAAAAATAAAATAATTAACTAAATTTAAAGAATTATTATACATTAATCAAAAAATGAATAACTATGACAACTATGATAATTACTTTAAAATAGAAAAAATTGGAATTGGAGGAGGAGGAAATTCAGTTTATATAGTAAAAAATTTAACAAATGGGAAAAAATTAGCATTAAAAAAAATAATAATTAATAAAGATTCACCTGAAGAGATGCAAAGTTGTATAAATGAAATAAAAATATTTAAACAATTAAAACATCCATATTTAATAGAATATGAAGATTCATTTTTACATAAAAATAAAATTTATATTGTAATGGAATATGCAAATGAAAAAGATTTAGAAACAAAAATAAAAAATTATAAACTAAAAAATGAACAAATATCAGAAAATTTAATATGGAAATATTTCCTTCAAATAATAAGTGGAATAAGTTACTTACATTCAAATAAAATAATTCATAGAGATATAAAAGGACAAAATCTTTTATTATCAGATGATAATATTAAAATAGGAGATTTTGGAACTTCAAAAAAAATGGATAATACAAATGCATTTGCAAATACTTCTTTAGGAACACCTTTTTTTTTATCTCCTGAAATTTGTAAAGGAGAACCTTATAATTTTAAAAGTGATATTTGGATGATTGGTTGTGTTTTATTTGAATTAATGACTTTAGAACTTCCTTTTACTGGAAATAATTTACCTAATATAATGAATAATATTATTTATAATCCTATTCCTGATATTAGTAATTTAAATTATAGTGATGAATTAAAGTTTTTATGTGTTAATTTATTAAAAAAAAATATGAATGAAAGAATTAGTCTTAATGATATTATTAATAGGCCTTTTGTAAAAGAAAAAATTAAAAATTTAAAAATTTATTTTGATAATAATAATAATAATATTAATAATTTTAATAATAATATTATTAATCAAAATTGCATTTCTCGAACACAAACAATTGAAGATAATTCAATGAAAATTAAAAATTATTATTATCCAATTGATTTAATTAGACAAAATCAAAAAAAGAAAATAACTCAAATTTCAACTAGTTCAAATTCAGATTCATTGACAGGTCCACAGACTCCAAATATGAGTTCACCAAGTGAATCTGAAAATGAAAGAAAAAAAAAAATTCATACTAATTCTAATTATTCTCTTACTAAAAATAATCATTTAAGTTCTAATACTATTAATCAATATAAATGTAGAGGAATGTCTCAAGGTCAATTAAATGCTAATGTTAATTGTAATTATTCAGTTAGTCCTAAAAAGAAAAGAACTACAGTTTATCAATATGAAATAGTTTGTGATGAGAATAATATTTGTAATTTGCATTATAATAATTCAAAAAAGTAGAGTAATAAATGTAATTGATTTAATTATTAAAATATTTTTTTATTTTATTTTTCATTAAATTTGAGTATAGGAATTTTTAAATTTAATATATAAATTTAATATATAAATAAATGGAAAAATAGTTTTAATTATTATTTTATATGATTGAATTATATTAATTAGACTATATTTCTCAATAAAAAATTCCAAAATTGAATTAATCTCTTATTTTTTTTGACAATAAAATAAAAATAATTAAAAAATAATGATATAAATAAAATAAAATCTATCTTTCAAATTTTTTCAATATAACTTTTTTTAAATTTCTATAAAGTACTTAATATAATTATTATCTTTAAAAAAATCTATATAATTATTAAATTAATTACTCATATTTTTTACTTTTTTATTTTTAAAATCCACTTTGTTATTTTATTATTTTTTTATTAATCATAATAGCAGTTTTTTTAGAATCTCTATTTTCATTAAAAGTATCATTAATATCATATCTAACTTTAAATCCTTTTTCACTATTTTCCTTATTATAAGGAAAAGTATTACAACTATGAATTAAAATTTCATTATTTAATTTCTTATTATTATTTTTTTTATCTTTTAAAATAACATTATTCATCATAGTTTTAAATTCTTCAAAAGAAATTTGTCCATCACCATTTAAATCAATTTCATTTATCATATTTCTCCAAACACTTTCTTTAACTCTTCCATTAAATTCTCCTAAAACATATTTTAATTCACTACAAGAAATTGCACCATTTTTATCTCTATCAAATAAATCAAAAGCAATTTTTAAATTTTTCTCAGTTAATAATTTTTCTTTATCAATAGAAGCTCTTACAAATTCTTCAAATTCAATAAAACCATTATTATCAGTATCAATAGTTTTCATTAAACAATCAAGTGAATTTGTAATATTAGTAACATGATAAATTTTATTTAATCCTTCATGTAATTCTTCTTTAGTTAATCTACCATCACAATTTTTATCAAAAGCACAAAAAATTTCTTTTAATTCAAATACTTCTTCTTGACTTGATAAATTATGAACTAAAAAAGCCAAAGTTGCTTGTTGTAATTTTTGTTCAATTCTAAATTCCGAAATATTTTTAATAATAGTAATTAAATTTTTTTCATTTAATTTCTTATTTTTAAATTTATCAACATCAAATAATTTAAACCAAGAATGATTTAAAGCATCTTTTGCACTTAATCTCTTATTAGGATTTAATTCTAATAAACCATTAATTAAATCTTTTGCTTCTTGTGATATTTCATTCCAAATTTTATGTCTGAAAGTAAAATTACCAATTAAAATTTTTCTATAAATTTCTTCTTCATTAATACCAAAAAAAGGAGGAGTACCACATAATAAAATATACATTATTACACCACAAGACCATAAATCACATTTTTCATTATATTCATTTTTTAAAACATCTGGTGCAATATAAAAAGAAGTTCCAATTTGTTCTTTTAACATTTTATTATTTTTTAATATTTCACAAGTACCAAAATCAATAACTTTAATATGAAAAAATTCTAAATTTTTTTGTAAATGACTTTCTATTAAAATATTTTCTGGTTTTAAATCTCGATGTATTATACCTTGTGAATGACAAAATGCAATTGCTGAAAATATTTGTCTCATTATATTTGCAGCAACACTTTCACTAAAATGTTTTACTTCAATTATTTTATCAAATAATTCACCTCCAGTACATAATTCGTTTATTATAAAAAAGGTCTTTTCATTACAAAAAAATTCATATACTTTTAATATATTTGGATGATCTAAACTTTTTAAAATTTCTATTTCTTTTTTTATTTGTTTCTCATGATCTTTTGATGATGATTTACATTTTATTATTTTCATTGCTCTGTATTGTCCTGTTAATTTATGCTTTACTTTATATACTTTTCCATATCCTCCTTCACCTAAATAATTCATTAATTCATATTCTTCATAAGGATCGCCGTCACCTTTTTTTATAAAGAAACCTGGAAATATTTTTATTGAAGGATTTTTGTCATTTTTCTATTTTTTCATTAAATGTTTTAGATTTACTTCTATTGTTATTTTTGTTTTTCGTGGCATACAACCCATTGTTTATATATTAAATATTTAATTATTTTCAATTTTTATAAATTTTGTTTTTGATTTTTTTTTTTTTTTTTTTTTTTTTTTTTTTTTTTTTTTTTTTTTTTTTTTTTTTTGGTTATTATTGATTTTGTTATAATTATGTTTATTTATTGTACTTTTTTTTATTGTTTTGTGTTAGGATTTATTTTTTATTGTATATATTATTAATAGTGTTGTATTTAACAGAAAATTTTAGATTGGATTTTTATATTTTATTTTTACATGGAAAATATATTTATTTATAAAATAAGTTATAGGAAATTAAATCATTTTGTAATATAATTATGATAATCAATGATTTTATTAAATAAAAAAATATAAATATTTATACAGAATTTTTATTTTTTTTAAATGGTTTATTTATTATATATATTTTCTAATGATAAACATTAAATTATGATAAAAAATAAATTAAAATAAAATTAAAATAATAAAAAAAATATAAATAAATATAAAAAAATAAAATATTAATTAAATAAAAATTGGATATCTAATTAAAAAAAAAAAAATATCTTATATATAAAAATATAAATGGAAAAAGACATTTCACAAACTTTAAAACAAATAGCAGATTGTATAAATATAATAAGTCCAATTCCATCAAATAAAGCAGAAGACATTTTATCAAAATTAAAAACACTTCAATCAGATAAAAAAGAAACAGAAGTATTAGATACATGTCAAGTATTATCAAATGTAACTAAAGATTTTGATATAACTTGTGATGCATTTAATTTTCTTTTTAAAAGATCCAATCAATCATTTCTTCATTATTTAGTTACATTAATTGTAAAAACAAATAAAAAAATTTCAAGTGAATGGTTATGTAATTTTATTAAAAATTTTCCTTTATCAAAAGAAGATTTTCAAAATTGTTTTAAAGTAATTTCACAATATTTAAATAATAGTAATTTAAATATAATAACATTACAAAATATAATTTCAGTAATAAAAGCATTTTATCAAATAAATCAACAACCAAATCAACATTATTTTTCTTTTTTTCCTGGATATAATATAATATTAGAATCTAAACAAAAAGATAGTAAAAAACCACATATTGGTTTTTTTACTTGTATTTCATTAGATTTAACTTATTTTGCAAAATATAAAAATAATTGTAATATAATTGAAGCAGGAAATTTTAAACTTCAATTAACTTCTGATTTAAGAATATTATATGATAAAAATTCAATGGGTCCTTTTAAAACAAATGAAATAATTAATATTTATATTGATTATCAATATTCAAATAAAAAAATTTCTGTATATGTTTTTAATAAAAGTGAAATGAAACAATCTCAATTTTCAACACCAAAACAAAATAATCCTACACAATTAAAAATATTAAATGGATTTGTTGGAAAAGTTTATTCAATTTGTGGAGCTTTTGTTTCGTCTCCCATTAATGAAAATAAAATTGAAATAATTAAAAAAAAAATTAATTATAATTTTGATATTTTAAATGAAGTTAAAAATGTTCTTGATAAAGTAAGCGGAGCTGAATCAAATATTAATCAAGCATTTTTTTTTTCTTTTAATGCATATAATTATTATCAAAATGAATCAAATATTTTTGATGATGCAACAAGAAATTATGGTATTTCAATTGGAAAAGGAATTTTTGTTCATCAAAATAAAAATTATACTTCTAATATTAATTTAATTGGAGGAATTAATGAAATTTTACCTGTTTTAAAAATTTTAAATAATAATAATGAAGAACTTAAAAAATGTAATGATGATTTAATAAAAAATATTATTTCTATTATTTGTCCTTTATATAAAATTAATGAGTTAGATAATAAAGATTTTATTAAAGTTTTAAGTTATTTTTTTGAACAATTTCCTGAAAATATTTTTATTGATATAAAATCTTTATTAGATTTAATGTCTATTGAAAAAAATTCTGATGTTATTCAAAAAGACATTATTTTTAATCATAAAATTGTTGTTAAATATTTTTTTGATAAAGACAAAAATAATAATTTAAAAACTTATATTGAATTTTTAAAAAATAAAAAAAATATTGTCCCTCAAAAATTAATAGTTGATTTATTTTATTTATTAAATAATGAAATGAAAGGAAATAATGAAATTTGTTGTGATTTACATGGAAAAAATGAAGCCTCTCAAATTAGTAATGAATATCTTCAAAAATTAAAAGATTTATTAAAATTAATTGATTTAACTAAAGAAGATGGGAGAGATGAAGTTATTAAAGGATTATTTTCTAATTTAGCAATCGGAGTTTCTCCTTGTCTTAAATTAGAAATTTATAATATTTTAAAAAAACAACCTAAATGTTTAATTGAATTAAATTCTAAATCACTTGATGCAATTTTTAAACCAGAAGATAAAAATTTTGATGATTTTAAATTTTTATTATTATTATATAATGTATTCACTGATGAATATAAAGAAGAAAAAGAATCAAATTATTGTATTGAAATGAAATTTTTAGAAGAAGTTGATAATAAAATAAAATCAGAATATTTAAATTTATCTGAAAAAAAAGATAATAATGAGACTAAATTTGATAGTAATGAATTTCTTTTAAAAGCAGCTAAATATTTATTAAGTAGTGAGAATGATAAATATTTTGAAACAACTTTAAACTTTTATTTCTATTTATGTACTAGAACAAAAAAAGGTTTAATGTCTGAAAGTTTTAATAAAGCTTTAGAGGAATTAAATAATAAAGATTTTGATAAAAATTGGAAAAATAAAGTAAATGAAATTATTTCAAATATTAATGATATTTTTAATGATAATATAGACAGTAATGTTGATGATATTAAAACTGATTCTTTTAAAACTATTTTAAATGATTTTAATGGAGATAAAGTAAATTTCATATTATTAGTATATTATATTACAATGACTAAAGAAAATGATACTTATAATAATATATTTATTGAAATCATTAAAACTTTATCAAAGAATGAAGGAAATAAAATAAATAAAGATAATATTCATTTATTTTTTAATGATAAATATTTATATTCAAAAATATCAAATTTTTTAAGAAAAAAAATAATGGAAAGCCATGTTGAAACAATTGAAAAATATATTGAAACATATAATGAATTTGTTGATACATTTCTTAATTTTTCAAAAGACTTTAAATACATTGCTGATTTTATTTATTATGAAATTGCTTTATCACTTAAACAAATTAAGTCATTAATTGATGAAAAAGATATTAAAGAAAAACAACAAGAAAAAGTAGAAAAAATAAAAAATTCATTATTCAAAAAAATAATAAATAAATTAGATACAAATTATTCTTCAGATGATCAAATAGAACAAAGAAGAATTGCAAAAATTAAAAAAGAAGGTTTCAGAGAAGATAAATTTGGTGAAGATGATGATAAAGAAGAAATAGTTTATATTCCACTTAAAAATAATGAAAATTATGATTTCTTTATTGAAGAAATAAGATGTAATTTTGATTCAATTCCTTTAAAAAAAGTAGATTTTATTGAAGAATATCAAAAAATGATAGAAGTAGATAATAAATTTAATGATATAAGAAGATTAACTTTATATAATAGATTAGTAAAAAGATTCTTTGAAAATAATAATTTCTGGCAAATGAAATATGACGGTGAAATACCAATAAAAATTAAAAATTATTATACTAATGATTTTAAAAGACCAATTATTACTAATAAATATGATTTTTCTGATTATAAAAAGAAATTTGGAAATGAAATTAATACAAATATTTTTAATTATTTAATATCTTCTAAAGATGTTGCATTTTCTTGTTTATGTGAAAAAGTTAATCGATCAATTTTTGGTGTTATTATTATTAATAATAATGATTTTTATTTCCAAGGATTTGAAAAAAATAATGAATATAAAGAAATTAATTTTAAATTAGATGAAATTGATTTTTTTATGACTTGTGTTCATTTTGATTTAAAAAATAGTCATATGGATATAAATGAAAGTGTTATTTTTGATAAAACAAAAAAAACTCAATTATTAAATGTTGATTTATCAAGAAAAATAGCTTTATATTTAAATAATAAGAAACAATATCTTTTTACTTTTATAGATATGAAAATGAAAAATTGTTTTATTGAATTATTGAGAAGTAGAATTAAAGATTTAATTGAAATTACTTTTTCAAAAGATTCTGAAAATATAGGATATTCAAAAAGAGAATATTTAAAAAAAATTTTTAATACTGAAATAAATGAACCATTTGATTTTTGTGCAAATATTGAAAAAAAAATTAAATTTCCAATATCAAAATTATCAATGAATGATATACCAAATTTTAGAAATCCATTAAATATACAAAATTATCCAAAATGGATAGAATCAAATAAAAAATATAATATAAAATTAATTCATCCTTATGATAACAAAGATTTTAATTTAAATGGTTCTCCAGAAATATATTATTTACCTGAAATATATCAAGATAATCATTTAAATAATATAATAAGTACTAATTCTGAAATAATAAAAGAAGGAAAACAAATAATATATAAAGATGGAACAGGATCACAATTAGATAAAGGAATAAAATTACCAGCTGGTTCAATAATATATTCAGCAGAAAGTCTCGACGAATCAAAAATTGTTATAGTATCTGATTGTGCAATTAATATAAAAACATTTTTTAGTGCTTGGTTTGGAAATGATAATTCAATTTATAATTATTATTATGCTCACTTTAGTCAAAAATACTATTCAACTCATGGTAAAGATGGGAAAGATCCACCTAATTATTTATCAAATCATATTGCTTTTTCTAAAAATAAAATGTTTTGTTTTATGGGAGGATTACAAGATGGAAATTTAATTTATTTTAATTTAAATTCATATGGTGTTCCTTATATAATTGAAACAGAATTTTTTAATAAAGAAAAAAATGTTATTTCTGCTTTAGTTATTGTAGAAAAATTTATGGGTCAATATTTTTTAATTTGTGGTGATACTTGTGGAAATGTTATCTTATTTTTAATTATTGAAAAATATGTTATAGAAAAAATAAATTATCCAAATTTTCAACAAAAAATCCAAGTTACAAAACAACATATTGATACAAATTCAATATTAAATGGAATAAAAAAAGTATCAATACATTATAAAGAAATAACAAGTATGGCAATAAATTCAACAAAAGATATTTTAGTTACATCATCAGAAGATTATTGTATAAATTTAATATCATTTCCTGATTTTAGAATAATAAAATCAATAAAAAATAATTATATTACTAATTATGTTTATATATTTAATTATCCTTTCCCTTGTTTACTTACATTTAGTAATAATCAAAATTCTTATCATGAAGGTATAATAAGATTATTAACTTTAAATGGAAAAGAATTACAATCAGAAAATTTAAAAAAATTTAATCATCCAAGATGTATTGAATTATATGGTAATGATAATATAAATAATATGTCAACTGTATTTTTCCAAAGTGATCATCAAAATATTAGTATTTGGAATATAAATACTTTTAAAGGTAAATTAAAAAATTTTAATGGAACTAATATGATGAATTATGGAATTTGTTTTGATCTGACTAATCAAAATGCTAATAATCTTGTTATAAATGGTTATTTGGGTGTTAGAATTACTAGTAATTTTACATTTCAATTGGAAAAATTATCTATTCAATAATTTGATTTTTATTATTTAAATTTTATTTTTGATTTTAAATTAAAAAGAAGAAATAAGAATTTTTAATTTTTTTTTTTTTATTTTCATATATTTTTTAATTAAAAAAATTAACAGAAAAAATTTATATTGTTAAATATGGCAACAAATTTTTTTAAAAAAATAGAGCCAAGTATATTATTTTCAGAAAAGTCAAAAAAAAAAAGATTTGAAAATTCTTCTTCATCAATAGTAACTAATTCATCATCAGTATCAAAAAATACAATATTAAATACAATAAATCACGAATTAAATAATTCTAAATTTTCAGAAAATTATAATTTAAATAAAAGACATAAAAGATCATTAAGTACAAATGGAGTAAATTCAATTGGTGATATAATTTCTTTTTTATTTGAATATGAATATGATTCAATTAAACATTATATTTTAAAATATTTAATTAAAAAAGAACAAATGGATCAAATTGAAATGAATTCATTTAGAAAAGTTAAAAATGAAATTTATAAAATATTAAATATTGATATAAATGATAATTCAATCACTTTAAAATTTAAAGAAAGTAGAATATTAAATTTACTTCAAA
>JAEEGK010003839.1_pt1 | contig 37137 bp, 31 predicted proteins | sample 8958771 | NCBI WGS metagenome assembly JAEEGK01 (sample SAMN16246547, study PRJNA631951) | gut metagenome | biome: gut microbiome; feature: rumen; material: SC-attached | host: Bos | place: Iran: Karaj | collected 2018-10
AGATTGTTTCGCAGGCTATCTTTGTGTTGTGTCTGTTGTTGAGACTATCTCTTACTTCATTTCGTCTGCAGAGATGAGCACTTCACCCTTGCCGTTTGCGTTTTGGTAAACATACTTAACGCTGCAGCCGAGAGCTGCACAGCCTTCGATGAAGTCCTTGTCCTGAGCCTTCATTGCTGCAACCATAGCAGCCTTGTCTGCGCTTGCTGCAATTGTAGCGGGATCAAGCTCTTCGGGAATCGAAAGGTTGAATACCATTGTGCTGCCTTCAGCAACTACAGATTCGATGGTGCAACCGTTGCCAGCGTCAATAGGACACTGCTTGTTGTAGTTGTCAGCGAGTGCGGATGCTGTAACGCCGCCGCAGCTGTTGAGCGAGAGGCTGATGGTAACTACCATCAACAACATTGCGAAAATAGATGCAATCTTTTTCATAATTATAGAATTTGATTAAATTAGTGAATAAATTGTTTTAATGTCATTAGCATTTGAACGACGCTGCAAAATTAAACAAAATTTTGAATTATTCGATTTATTTTTGCTTTTTTGCGTCGTTTTTTTCAATGTTAGAGGTCTGTAGCCTCGTAAGTGACGTCCACGGTGTCATCGCTGCAAATGTAGCGGAAGATCAGCTTGGTGTGTGAGTCCTTCATTAATTGCACGGTTTCGGTGTCGCTTGCAAGGCTGTTCTTGAAGCTTTCCACCATTTCGTCGGTGATTTCGTCGGACGAAATCTGCTTGGCGTCGTAGGTGAATACTGCGTCGCCCTTGTCGTCAAGGACTGCCGATTTCAGTACAATTCCGTTGCCGAGTTCGATGGGGCATTGTTTGTTGATGTCATCAATAACGTTGACGATTGTGACTACACTGCATGACGAGAGTGTTACTACAATTGCAATCAGCAGCATTGAGATGATTGATGTGAGCTTTTTCATTTTGCTTGATTGATTTATTGGTGATTAATAATGATAGTCTATTATTCCTCCGGCAATGCGATGTCCTCGTCGGCGAGGTGCTTGAGGATGTTGTTGAGGTCGCAGTTGGCGGATACGAGGTCGGCAACCTTGTCGATAGCTACGCGCTCCTGACGCATGTCGTCGCGGTAACGTACCGTCACTGTATTGTCCTTCAATGTATCGTAATCCACTGTTACGCAGAACGGTGTGCCGATGGCGTCCTGGCGGCGGTAACGCTTGCCGATGGTGTCCTTCTCCTCGTAGCGGCAGTCGAAACGGTACATGAGGTCTTTCATCAACTTCTCGGCAACTTCGGGCAGGCCGTCCTTCTTTACGAGCGGCAATACAGCCACCTTGACGGGTGCGAGGGCTGCGGGAATCTTGAGTACGACGCGGGTGTCCACCTTGCCGTCGTCGCCCTTAACTTCTTCCTCGGTGTAGGATGCGGAGAGGATTGAGAGGAACATGCGGTCAAGACCGATGGAAGTCTCGATGACGTAGGGCACGTAGCTGTCGTTGAGTTCGGGGTCAAAATACTGAATCTTCTTGCCCGAATATTTCTGATGCTGGCCGAGGTCAAAGTTGGTACGGGAGTGGATGCCCTCCACCTCGCGGAAGCCCATCGGGAAGTTAAACTCGATGTCGGTGGCTGCGTTGGCGTAGTGGGCGAGTTTTTCGTGGTCGTGGAAGCGGTAATTGTCGCTGCCAAAGCCGAGAGCCTCGTGCCACTTGCGGCGCATCGTCTTCCAATACTTGAACCAGCGCATCTCGGTGCCGGGTTTGATGAAGAATTGCATCTCCATCTGTTCAAACTCCCTCATGCGGAAGATGAACTGACGGGCAACAATCTCGTTCCTGAATGCCTTGCCAATCTGAGCGATGCCAAAAGGAATCTTCATGCGGCCGGTCTTCTGCACGTTGAGGTAGTTGACGAAGATGCCCTGAGCGGTCTCGGGACGGAGGTAGATGGTTGATTGCTCGTCCGATACGCTGCCCATCTTGGTCTGGAACATGAGGTTGAACTGACGTACTTCTGTCCAGTTTTTGGTGCCGGAGATGGGGCATACGATGCCTTTGTCAATTATAATCTGGCGAAGCTCCTCGAGGTCGTTGGCGTTGAGAGCCTTGTCGTAACGGGCCGTGAGTTCGTCGATTTCTGCCTGTGTCTTGAGGACGTGCTCGTTGGTGGAGAGGAATTGCTCCTTGTTGAACTTGTCGCCAAACCTCTTGGCAGCCTTCTCTACTTCCTTGTCGATTTTAGCGTAGAGTTTGTCGCGGTATTCCTCGATGAGGTTGTCGGCGCGGTAACGCTTTTTGGAGTCGCGGTTGTCGATGAGGGGGTCGTTGAAAGCCGAAACGTGTCCCGACGCCTCCCAGGTCTTTGGGTGCATGAAGATAGCGGCGTCGATGCCAACGATGTTTTCATGGAGGCGGGTCATAAACTTCCACCAATATTCCTTGATGTTGTTTTTGAGCTCTACGCCGTTCTGACCGTAGTCATATACTGCGGCGAGGCCGTCATAAATTTCGCTTGACGGGAATATGAAGCCGTATTCCTTGCAGTGTGAGATAATTTTTTTGAGTGAATCTTCTTGCTGTGCCATTTTATATGGGTGTTTTATTTATAATTCAACATTCGTTTTACGCCCTCGCGGATGGTCTCGTCCTGACGGGCAAAACATATCCTGATGACGCTTGTCTTGGTCTTGTCGTGATAATACGCCGACATTGGGTAAGCCGCCACGCCAAATTCCTTGGCGAGCCTGAGGCAAAAGTCGCGGTCGCTCTCCTTGCTGACTTCCGAAAAATCCACCAATTGGAACCACGAGCCTTCCGTCGGTGTAAATTTGTATTTGCTGCCCCTCAATAGCGAGCACAATAGGTCGCGCTTAGCCTTGTAGGAGTCCCTGATCTTGAAAAACAATTCCTCGTCCTGCGAGATGATGTCGTTGATGGCGTATTGAGCAACGGCATTGCCGCCATTGCAGATGTGGCTGTGGAACCGCCTTATCTCCTTGGTGATGTCGGCGGGGGCGGCGCAGATGCCTGCCTTCCAGCCTGTTGCGTCGAGGCATTTGGATAATGACGATATCAATATCGACTGCTTCGCCAATGACGGGTATTTGGCGGCAGAGATGTACGGCTTTTCGTATGCCGTGGTGGAGAGTGTCTCGTCGGCGAGGACGGTGATCTTGTTGCCAACCACGATTTTCTGGAGGTTGCGGAAGTCCTCGTCGGTGAAAATCCTTCCCGACGGAATGTGGGGCGAATTGATGATAATCATCTTTGTGCGCTGATTGATCATCCTATTGAGTTCGCTCCAATCCACCTGATATTCAGGGTATTTGAGAGAAACGAAGATTGGCGTGCCGCCGTTGATTTTGATGGCGGGGACGTAGTTGGAGTGAGACGGCTCCATGATAATCACTTCGTCGTCTTCGTGTATCAAAGCAGTGATAGCCGCCCATACCGCCGGCGACGAACCCGACGTTACGGTGAGTTCGGTCTCGGGGTTGTAACGGTGTCCGAAAGTCTTCTCATAGTATCTTGCCATGGTGCGGCGCAGCTGCGGAATACCTTCGAGCGGGGCGTAGTGGCAGTTGCTGTCGCTGATGCGGGCGATGAGCCTTTCTCTGAGCGGCACGGGCATGTCGCAGTCGGGGACAGTGGTCATCAGGTCGATGCATCCGTCCGACTGTGCGAGCTTCGTAAGGTCTTTGAGCGCGGTCTTTGCGCTTTCAGGTAGTTTGGAACGTAACATTTCTTTGTCTGTAATCGAGGGTAAAATTACAAACAAATTCCATATCCGCAAAATATTTTTTTGCAGATATGGAATTTGACCATAGAAAAAGCCGTGGCTTATTCTTCTATCTTGTTGCCGCGCTTGTCGATGTAGAAGTATACTGTGTCGCCGGGCGCCACCACGAGGCAGACTTTTGCCCTGCCGTTGTAGAATGTTTCGCCCTGCTCGTTCATTTTCATGTAGTTGAAGTCGAAGAACGGCGGTATTACGATGTTGCCGAGGGTGTCCACGAAGCCAAACTTGCGTTTGGAGGTGTCGCTCGGGTCGTATTTGTACTTGAACAGGCGCAGACCCTCGGTGGGCTTGCGCAGGCTGAGGAAGTAGGTGGCAGAGTCGCGGTCGATATTTTCTTGTATCTGTTTGATGTAATTGGCTCTGCGTATCATTGCACGGTTGTATCGCGGCTTGGCGATGGTGTCTGTATTGTCGAACCTGATTGCGCGGTGGTAGGCGTAGATTGCAGAGTCGATGTAGTGCGGCCTGTCGTCAGAGAATAGAGCCATGTAGTAGTCGCCCTTGCGGAGATTGAGCTCGAGCGGGGTGTCGGGTGCCTCGGCAGTGGTGGCGGTGTTGTCGTCGGTGCCGCTGCTTACGATTCCAATGCGTCCCCACATGAAATACAATGCTACTATCAATCCGATGATTAATAGCCAGAGTACAATGCCAATCCACGACCTGCGCTTGATGGTCTTGTATATTTTGAGGTCTTGGATGCCTTCTTTTTGGCTAACAACGAAGAAATAGTGAATCGGTGCCCAGAGGGGCGAGAGCCATCCTATCCACTTGTTGTTGTACAGATTGTTCCATTTGAGGAGTTTCTGGGCGAGTTCGTACCTGTCGGCGAGATCCTTGTTGTCGGGGTCTTCGTCGGTGGCGAGTTTGAAATTGTCCACTGCCTCCTGGTATTCGTTGATGTGCAGCAACGCCTCCGCCTTGGCTTCGAGGAGCTTGGTCTCGGCTTCGTTGTCGCGTATCGACGGCGAGTATGTGTCAGACTCTATGGAATACGACATCGAGTCTTTGATTTTTTCGGTGAAGGCTTCTTTGGTGTTGACAGCCCTCTCGTATGCGTCGTGTGCGTTGATGTAGTCGCCCTTGGCAAATTTGAGGTCGCCGTCTATCATGTGGTACTTGTAGTTGAGCTTGAATTCTGCCTCGGCTACACCTTTTTTATAGTCGTCCATTATTTCCTTCTCGACGAGTTTTTTGGCGTAGGCGTATTCGTAGATGTAGAGGCCGCGAGAGTATTGCTCGTTGGTGACGTATATCTGCGCCTTCTTTACGAGCTCTTTGCCCTTGAAGTTGGAGAGGTCGCCAAATACGAAGTCGTTGAGGTAGTTTTTGACGTTGGAGGCGTCGCGTCGGCGGTCAAATATGCCGCGCTGTCCGTTGTTGGCACCGTCCTTGGGGAGCGCAAGTTTCTGGGCTTCAAGTTCTTCAAATTTTTGCTTGAAGTTGTAAGTCATCTTGAGCTGGTTGAGGTTTGGCTCGCGGATTTTTTTTGTGGATGATTCCTCTGGTGCTGTGGTGGCGGCAAATTTTTTGTCGTCGTTGTCGGTATTTTTTTTGTTGTCGTTGATTGTAATTGCAATCGTCCTGTTGCTGTTCTCGGGCGTTACCGTCACTGTCGGCTCTACTTCCGGTGCAGGTGCGGGAGAGGCTGGCTCCGTGGTGGTAACTGTGGTAACAGTGGTGGTTTTTGTAGTGGTTGTGGTGGTAGTCTTGGAGTCGTTGTCTTCGTTGATTATGGTTTCCACTGTTTCCACTGTAGGCTCTACGATATGCTCTACGACGGTTTCGGTAGTGGGTTCTGCAATTACTTCGGCAATCGTTTCTGCAACTGTCTCGGCGATTGTTTCTTCGGGTGTTTCGTCGTCAAATACGAAATCTACCGGCTCGTCCGACTTCCTTTGGTCGGTTATTTTTTCAAGTCCTTTGAAGTCGATGCCGTGCTTTGCCACGAGGTCAATAATATCGTCGGAGAGTATTGCCGTGGGTGTGATGGCGTTTTCCTGCTTGATACGGAGCGACCAATTCTCCCACCAGTTGCTTTCCTCTGGCGAGAATTTCAGCGGCATCAAAAGAAACCATTGTTCGATTTTGTTGGCTTTCATGTAGGGCAGGTTGTCGTTGAGGGCTTTCCTGATCTGCCCCTTGCGAGAGTTAGACACGCCGTCAAGGAAGTATTTAGGCAGGAAAATGATACATTTCCTGTCCAAAGACTTGTCCTCGGTCTTCTCGTCCTCCTTGATAGTGTCGGAGTTTCTGACGATAAAGTCGGGGTATTGCCGTTGCATTATGGTCTCGCAAAGCTGCGCAAAACCCTGCCGGGCTTCCTGCTCGTTGCTGTACTTGCTCTTAAAATCGTCCCAGTTAAATTCCATAATCATCTGTATATCAATAGTTTCTTTATAAGGATGTTTTTTTTGAATATGTATGGCAAATATAAAGTATTTTTTTTGATAAAGAAAAATTTTTTATGGGATTTTTTTTGAGCGGGGTGGGGGAGGGGGGTATTGTTAAGCATATTTGACGCACAAAAAAAGCGGACATTGTCCGCTTTTTTGAGTTTCGTAGATGTCTTGGTTATTCGAGGTATTGATTGTTGTTGTCTAAGAACCAATCCTTGATTGCTTCTTCAAATGTCCACCTGAATTGGAAGCCGCTTTCTTTCATCTTTTTGCCGCAGATGTTTGTGGAGATTTGGAGCTTCTTAACGCGGGCAGGACAAATTCCCATCGGACTGCCGACAAGTTTTGCACCGAAGGCGGCGGGCATTATGATTGCGTTAGGAATGTAGGGTGTTGATTGTGTCAAACCTGTAACAGACTTGATGGTTTTTACGATTTCCTCAATCGTATATGCTGGTTCAAAAGTGCAGTTGTAAATTTCAAACGGTGTTTTGCGCTCATTGACATTCCACATAATAAATCGCACCAATTCCTTGACATAAATGCAAGCCTTGATGGTGTCTTTGCGACCTGGATATGCAAAAGTATGTTTCTTGATGCCCCAATACAACCGCGAGAAATTGCCATTCTCTCCCTTGCCAAATACAACGCCAGGACGAACGATTGTCAATTTATGGTCTGGCGACGACTTCTGCCAAGCGATGTGAATCTTCTCGGCGACAAGTTTAGAAATACCGTATGGTGTATTTGGTGTTGGCAAAGTATCCTCGGTTTTGAGTTCCTCTGCCGCACCGTATGGAGCAATGGACGAAGTAAAGACAATTTGACGGATGCCATACTTTTCCGCAAAGGCGCATACATTCTCCGCGCCGCGAATATTGGTCTCAAAATATTCCTTGTCAGGATGCCCTGGTGTACGATGCACCGCCGCAAAATTGAAGATTATATCTTCGGATGTCGGCGTGAACGGCAGATTTTCAATCGGCTTCCTTACATCACATTCGATGTATTCAGATTGCAACGTCTCGCCGTCCTTCACCGCCGGTTTGTAATTTTTTACAACAGGATTGGGCGTACCGGGTTTAACAATGTCGAGGTTGTATATTTTTGCGGCGGGGTTTTCGGTCTTGATGAGATTTGTCAGGTGTGTACCGATGAAGCCGGTGCCGCCGGTGATGATGTAGTTCATAGTTTAGAAACTCTTTTTGTATCGTTTGTGGAAGATGGCAGCCATCGCAAATCCCCAAACTTTTTTCACCATATTTTTCTTGCCGAAATAGATGAAGTCTATTTCTTTGTATTTCAGTTTGTTGTATTGGACATACACATCCAACAATCGTTCACTGACACGACCAATTAGACGCGCCTGAAATGGATCCATATTTTTCAGGTCGTAAAATGTTTCCAATTCCTCCAAAATCGGGAACATCCATTCGCAATATTTCTTGAACAAATCCGATTTCATAATGAACATATTGAATAAATGTTCACTACGTTCTTTCATGTGAGAATCGAATGTTTCCAGGTATTCGGGACATCTGCGCGAAATAATTTCACGAGCCCTGTCAAATTGTTCGCCATAAAAAGTATGGTCGTAATGGGAATAGACGGTTTCGATATACAATTTCCTCTTTCTTGGCAGAATCAAGTCATATTCACCGCAGAGTTTATTGGCTTCATCAGAGGAAAGTATTGATTTCCAACTGTTTTGCTTGCGACTAAAACTAAAATGCCTTCTGTAATGCGCCAATCCAACGTAATCGGCATCAAGGTTTTTCCAAGCCCAATATATTGCAGTCAGTTCCGAATAGTACGGATTTTTGACAGAAATATTGTCGCCGGTGTTGTCAGGCTGAATACCGAGGTCGAGGTCGGGATGCAACGCCTTGCCTACCTGAACGGGCAGGTAAACATCGTCCGTCGGCAGTTCACACTTCTTGTGCGTCGCGACGAGTATTTTGATTGTCATGGGAATTATTTTGACTGAAAAATTAAATCTCCATACAAAGCACCTGTTCAATCACTGGTGCCATATCGAAATATTTGTATTGACCGAGACGACCGCCAAAAATTACGTCCTTCTCTTCCATTGCCAACGTCTTGTATTGTTGTGCGAGCGTATTGTTTCGTTCATTGTTGACAGGATAATACGGCTCCATCCCGTCTCGGTATTCCGTCGAATATTCTTCGCTTACAACAGTCTGCGGATTCTTATAGACTTCCTCTCCAAAACACTCGAAATGCTTGTGCTCAATGACGCGGGTATAAGGCACATCGTGCGAAGTGTAGTTTACTACTGCATTGCCCTGATAGTTAGGCGTTTGCTCAATGCGTGTCTTAAACGAAACTGTACGCCAATCAAGTTTGCCAAGCGAATAGCCGAAATACTCGTCGATTGCGCCTGTATAGACAAGTTTTTCGGCATATTTGCGCCAATCACGGTATTCGGACTGGAAGAAATCGACATTGGTCTTTGTCTCGACACCATCCAACAATCCCTCTATCAACTTATTGTATCCGCCAATCGGAATGCCTTGATAGAGGTCGTTGAAATAATTGTTGTCGAAAATCATACGGACAGGCAGCCGTCGGATGATGAACGCCGGAAGTTCGGAGCATTTTCTGCCCCATTGTTTCTCTGTGTATTCGCGGATAAGTTTGTTGAAAATATCCTTGCCAACAAGCACAAGAGCCTGTTCTTCAAGGTTCTGCGGTTCACGACCGTTCAACGTCGCCAATGCCTCAGCCTTCTGCTCGTCAATCTTTGCCTTAGCCTCGTCAGGAGTCTTCACACCCCACAACTTGTTGAATGTGTTCATATTGAACGGCAGATTGTACATCTCGCCGTGATAATTGGCGACGGGCGAGTTTGTATAGCGATTGAATGGCACGATAGAGTTTACAAAATCCCAAACTTCCTTGTTTGAAGAGTGGAAAATGTGTGCTCCATACTTGTGGACATTGATGCCCGCAATATTTTCGCAATAGACATTGCCTCCAAGTTGAGGACGCTTGTCGATTACAAGACAGGACTTGCCGGATTGCTTTGCACGGTAGGCAAAGGTCGCGCCAAATAAGCCGGAGCCGACGATGAGGTAGTCATATTTCATAATTCTAATTCTTTTTTAAGGTAGTTATATACAAATGACGATGCACCTTCCTTATCTTTGGGTTTTAGGTAATTATCAACAAAAATTTGTAACTCTTTTTGTTTGTAATCTCTTTCCTCTATAACAACATTTTTGATGAAATCATCAATGCCTTCCCCTTTGTTTGATGTATAAATATGTTTTAAGATTTCTTTACCACATTCATTCCATCCGCGAACTACATTTTCGTTAGCGATCAGAAATAACATCGGTTTATATGTGCAAATATATTCTGCAGTAAAAGAGCCACAATCATGTATTATAGCGTCTGATGTAAGAAACAAGTCTATATATTCACCAAGACATATTTGTGTATTTGGCATATCATTCCAAAGATTGTAGTATTGTTCGCGTTTTTCTTTATTCCACCCAGGAATACAAGTATCTAATTTTTTGGCAAGTTCAGGATGAGGTTTGAATGCAATCTGAATGTCATCGTTATATTTCTTTGCTATTGCAATCATTTTATTATATATATCCAAAAAATTTGAACAACGATTCTTTTCTAACATGTGGTGATGAGGAGCCCAAATTACACGCTTCTTCCGTTTATTTTGTTTTTTCCATACATCATTCGGTTTATTATGGACGAAAAAGAAAGAATCAAGCAACGGATACCCCGAGGCAACAGCATTTACACCTTTATTTATAGCATATTTTTGAGCCATTTCGACATGTATTTGAGTTTCATAGAAAACTTTCCACATTCTATTGTGAAAATCTCTATTAAAGTGTTCTATATATCTATTACTTATCATCCATGCGTATGGAATATATGCTTGCAATTTGTCTAAATTCTCCATATAGCCAAATTGAGTAAATTTTCCATATTCATGCCAGCAATTCATATGAAAAATTATGTCGGGACACATCTCAGGAACTTCATTTTTCTCATACAATCTGTTTTCTTTTTTATTGAAAGGGAAAAAAGTGTTATATCCTTTGTTTGCAAAAAAATCATGCACATAACGCATGTGTTCCAAATAATCATTCTCTAATACTGCACCACCAGAAAACGGCACAATGGTTATATAAGGGTAAAATCTCTTGTCCTTTACCAAGAGTCTGTAAATCCCTTCGTATTTCCATTTTGATATCTCTAATATATAAAAAGCAACATTAACAACATGTCCTTTTTTGATTTTGTTTTTGAGTATTAATAAAAGTTGTTCATATTCATTAGGAACATTATCGTATCGATGTTTTAGAACGAAATTTCGACATTTTGAAAACCATGAAGTTAATATAATCTTGTTATACAAGACTATTGCATACATTCTTAATTTATTAAACATAATACAGAATTATTTATCTTTCACGAAATATAAGCCGCCAGCTTGACCACAATACAATAGAATTTTTCCTTTATAAAAATCAATATCTTCAGGCTCGTTTGTAGTAATTGATGTCAAATTAATGACTCTGGCTATTTCCTTTTTTTTCAAATCAATAACAATTATAGCTCTTTCTGCATCAAATTTATCTTTTGAAGCTTCTCGTAAGCCTGTTGATATATACCAATATCCATTTTTGATTTTTCCACCTTGAACACCATTAGCAAAATAAACATCAAATGAATCTAAAACATCGTTCTCCGTCAATACAACCTCTTTCCCCTCAGATAGATTTGGTAGTCTGAATTTTACAATTCGATTTGTTACTTTTTTGTTTTTTTTGTCCATAAATACATTATGTAACGCGTATAGAAATCCTTTCTCTATATCAACCGTCCAATTCCAGACAAAAACATTTTTCCCGTCTTTTGTATATATAATGCTTTGCAACAATTTTGTCTCATAATCATCTGTCAATGATTCGACAAGGCACCTTCTATCTCCTAAATATTCTGTTACATATAACAGAGTTTTATCATTGTACCTTCTATCTACGAAACAAACATTATTCACATGGCATGTTTGTGAAGAACTTGCTAAATCACCCTCTTTCAATATTGTATTTTTTTTCAAGTCAAAAACTCTGAAATGACCTCCGTCATTAAAGAGGAATGCAATATCATTATGAATAGTCATGCCTTGGGCACCTTTACGCTGATAAGTGCCATCTACTGGATACGCAACCTTTCCATAGAATGTTTGACAAGAACATAACAAAAAAACAATTATGTAAATGCAAAATAAATTAAACAATTTAATCATGCCACCATCCCTTTTATCATCCTCCTATATGCTTCTTCCAATCCCACTTTCGGACTCCACCCTAATGACCTCAACAATGTAGTGTCAAGATTAAGGTTCAAATTTAGATTTGGTGCGTACTCTGCAGGAACATCTTTTATGTCAAAAACAAGTTTTATTTTATTGTCCGCAATTTTGGAAACTATCATTTCCGCAGTTTCACGAATTGTGCAAAATGTTTCCTCGTTTGCAGTTGTATACGCCTGTCCATCAGAGCCTTTTAGTAATATCATAAATATTGCTGAAATGGCATCCGATGTGTATAATACAGGTCGTTTTGTAACTCCTTGTGTTTTCAAAACAATATCATGTCTTTCAATCACTGCTCGTGCAAATTGTGCTGCGACCCTTGTGTCATTGTAATCAATACCCACACCCAAAGTCTGCGTCAGGCGTGCAATTTTTACAGGCAGCGAAAATTCCTTTGAAAAACTGTGGCTCAGACATTCACAAAGACGCTTGCTTTCGGAATAACTGCTCCGGCAACTCAAAATGTCAATGTAACCGTAGTCTCTTTCAGATACAGACGTTTTTTCAGGAGGTGTTATTCCAAAAACTTCCATACTTGACAGATATACCATTGATTTTACGTTCTTTGACTTTGCAAAACGCAAAATATTCAATGTGCCGTTTATTGCTATGTCAATAGTCTCGACGGGTTTGCTTACAAAATCTAACGACGAAGTAACGCTCGCTCCATGGATTATGTAGTCGATTGGTTGCGGAATTTCAGGTAGTTGCAGGACATCGCCAGTAATGAAAGTTATTTTTTCAAAACTTTTGCCGAAAACTTTTTTTGCTTTGTCTATATTTCGGATAAGCCCGAAAAGTTTCATTGAATAGTTTTCCGTCCTATTTAAAAAGTCCAAAAACAACAGAATCTGACTTCCAAGAAGTCCAGTTGCACCAGATACAAAGACATTTGAATTTTTCAGCATCGAAAAGTCAAAAGATGTTTTCAATGACGAAAAATCCTCTTCAAGAATTTCAAATTTGGTCATAATCCGAATATTTGTTGGTTTTCCCTGACTTCATACAACGCCCTTGACGTGTAGAAATCTGTCGGCGTAGTGATTTTGATGTTGTCGTAATTACCTGAAACAGTGTGCAATGAATGTCCGTAATACTTCATCAGCGATGCGGAATCAATCATATTAGTTAAGTTTTCCTGCAACGCCTTGCGATGTGCTGCAAGAAGTTCGCCAAGGAAAAAGCATTGCGGTGCTTTCGCATGATAACATTTGCTACGGTCGGTAATCGTCTGAATTTCACCTTTTTCTATTGAAACAATAGTTTCTATGGCAGGGACAACAGTAATCGCCGAGCCGAACTTTTCGACACTTTCGATACAGTCGTTTATAAGTTTGTCATTTACGAAAGGCCTAACACCGTCGTGCACCAAAACGATTGAATCATTATCGGTATGCTTTTCAAGTTCGCACAAACCGTTATATATTGATAGTTGTCCCGTGTCACCACCTTTTACAATCCATTTGACCTTGTCGATGTCGTATTTTTTGAGAAGTTTTTTCAGGAACTCAATCCAATTGTCCTTGCAAACAACGACAATGCCGTCGATGTTCGGATTGTTTTGAAAATTCTCCAATGTATGAATGATAATCTCCTTGCCGTAGAGCTGCAGAAACTGTTTCGGCTTGGCAAGAGAGTTCATGCGGTTGCCGACTCCACCGGCAAAGATGAGGGCGTTAGTTGTTCCCATTGGACAGAAATGATTTTACTATTTTAATCATTTTATCGCGTAAGCCTACGTAATCCGATTTATTATATAGTTCGCTATCTAATCCGATTTTACCCTTATGTAATAATTCATTTATGGAAGATGACAATGAAATGAAACCATTACTTGTCCATTTTATTACATGGAATAATTCTACTAACCCAGCAAGTCGCCCACCGCTTCTAATCTCGTCTCCTTCTAATAAATCTGCTGTTACAAAGATAGTAGGAGTTTCAACACCTAAACAAGGTAACCCACAGTGGATTCTAGATGTGATTACTAATTTCGCTTTGGAATATTCATGCATCAATTGTTTTGCCAATTGCATAAAATACTCATTGTCAAATCCATCTTTTACTGCTATGTCATGTTTTATGAATTTTGCATTGTGCAATAATTCGTCAGAAAATATTTTATGATAATATGCATAAAATGTAGTGGCACACAACCTTGCTTCTAATTTGTTTGATATGTACCTGAAGATAGTTTTGTATTCGTTATCAAAGTGTGGTATAATTTTATTGGTTATGCGAGCATATTTTATGTAGTATATAAAAGACTTCACATATGAAACTATATTAAATAGATTACGTTTCATCCCACACATCTCATAAAACGGATCTACGAAATAAATCGAATTGTTTCTAATTTGTGACTTGTACTTTAACCCTAAGGTCAAGGTTAAACACCCTGTAAAGTATGCCGTAATACCATAACGTTCTAATAGTTTTTTTGTGCCAAAATCACGAGTTCCTATTGGCTCATACTTCTTTAGATAGGATAAGGTTTTTTTCGTCAAGAGCCTTTCTGATATTTTGGGAACGATATGGAAAGAAATGAAGAGAGGTTCAATATCGTCAGAAGGTGGAAAATGTTCTGGTTCCCACATAAACCATGCATTCATAATTACTTTTGTTTTTTCTTCCGAATGAAACAAACTTAATTTTTCTCTTTCCACGTAGTAGTCAATATGACTATAAAACTGCTCTTGTGCAAGAGATTGTATATAGTCTCCTATGTTTTTAACTTTTGATCTTGGATGACAGACCAACAACCCGTTTTTCATATTATTTTTGTTAGCGATGTAGTTAAAATGATAAATAAATTCCGTCAGATTTTAAACCAGATGTTATGCCTATATTGTACACAAAATCTTTGTTTATTTCGTTAGCAAACAATATGTGTCTCCATACAAAATATTTTATTCTATCTAAACGACTAAATCCAAGATATTGCTTTTTTTCGACTAAAAAGCTTTCCATACCTTTAATCTTATGCTTATGATGTACAAAATATACCATCATTAAGAATTCTGATAGATAACCGTATATTCGCCTTGCTCTTGAATATGGAGATAACTTGATGTGTTTCTCACATTCGAAAAGGATGTCAAACAACCATTGTGCATATTCGTCAAAAATTTTCTTTTTACAGACAAGCATATTGGATGGATAGTCATAGAAATCATTTGCGCATATACACATTGTTTTATAATACTCGGGATATTTTTGTTTCACGACACCAAATAATATTGTAATATCGTCATAACAAACAAAGCGATTCAAAAAATTGATTCTATTGTACTTCCTAAAACGAGGTCCGACCAAGATGACATCATATCTTTGGAAATATTTCTCAATATTATCATTTGTAAATGTATCCTTGAAAAACCTTCTGTAATGGCAAAAACCGATGTATTCGGTTTCATTATAGTTTTTCCATGCCCAATATTGAGCGGTCAACTCACAGAAATAGGGATTTTTGTCGCTTATGTTTTCCCCTGTATCATCGCCAATCATATAAGACATTTCATTCTTATACTTGGAGATTGCCCTACCGACGTGTATTGGTTTATATACGTCATTCGAAATGACATCCACTGGTTTGTGGCATACAATGAAAATTGTTACTCTTTGCTTTTCCATTCTTTGATAGTTTTTTCGATAATCACATCCATATCATAATATTTGTATTCGGCTAATCTACCTCCGAATATTACATCTTTATCTTTTCCCATCAGCAACTTATATTGCAGGATAAGTGTATTGTTTCTCTCTTCGTTAACAGGATAATATGGCATCATACCGTAGCTGTATTCCGTTGAAGATTTGCCTTCGCGTCGTTTGATGTCTTTACGCCACACAACTTGTTGAATGTGTTCATATTGAACGGCAAATTGTACATCTCGCCGTGATAATTTGCAACAGGCAAATTTGTATAACGATTGAAAGGCACGATGAAGTTTACAAAATTCCAAACTTCTTTATTTGAGGTGTGAAAAATGTGTGCTCCGTATTTGTGGACGTTGATGCCACTGATTTTTTCGCAATAGACGTTGCCGCCAAGGTGCGGACGCTTGGCGATGATGATGCAATTTTTCCCTGATGTTTTGGTTTGTAAGCAAAAGTGGTACCGAACAACCCTGAGTCAATTATAAGTTAATCATATAAAACGCTATCTGCTTTCATCTATTCCTAAAATTTTAGATTTATAAATCAAGTTATTGTCATTTCTATTTGTAATAATATCATTCCGACCATAATAATCCCATGATATTGTTCTAACAATAATGAATAATATTGCAAAGGAATATGCCAATCCTAACATTCTAAGAATTAATATATTTTGTTTAACTACGGTTGACAAATATACAATCATTATAATACCTATATAAAATGCCAACCTAAAAAAATACTTCATCACAAAAACAGATGACAATCGAAATATAAAATCCATAACAACTAAAAATAAAAACATATAAATAAAATCATTTGGCATATATTTTTTTGAATATAAAAAATAAATAATTATCATTAATATGAAATAAGGGGATAAAGCGCTTATTCCTATACTAACATTTGTCGATTCATATCTACTTCCTTTCCCATACGCATCAAAATATACTTCTTTTAAAAGTCCTAAATTTTCCATATAAGGCAATAATATAAAATACATAAAAAGAAAACATAATCCTAGAATAATAGCAAATAGTATATACATATATTTTATACCACCCTTTGTCTGAGATAATAATTGAGCTAATGGAATCGTCAAAAACAAAAGAGATGTTGAATGAAAGAAATAGGCTAATATCTGAAATAAAAAGAATATGATATATTTTTTTTGCAAAAACAGTGAATATCCGTAAAATAATAATACCATTGCACAAAATTGTCGCATGAGGTTGATTGTTTCATGTTGATATAGTAATACAAAAAAAATCATGAACCATGTCATGCTGTAATTCAATGTTTTTTTGAATTCATATAGTCCCAATACAATAAAAGACATTACAAATAATTCTGTTAAAAACATCAAAATTCTTGAATCTGAACCAAGCAAAGTAGACAACCATGCAATAGCAAGAAAGCCTTTGTCTTCTCCTTTGTCATTGAATATTAAGTCGTTAAAACTTTGAAAAGTGTTTGCCTGCTTAAAATAGCTATCAATATATGTTATTGTATCTGTTCCTACGCCTATATCCCTCAGTCCCCAGACTATAACGTTTACAGTAACTATAAATACTAAAAAAAACTTACATTTCATTTTATTGATGTCGTAGTTCTTTTCTGCAAAAAATGCAAACAATACATTAAAAATTGATATTGCTATCCACATATTTTATATGTTTTTGTTTCGATTTTTTATAGGTGATAGAATTATATCTGTAAGTCTGCAGAAACAATAATTATATCCTATTATATTATGAAAATAACACCATGCAGATGCAAAAATTTTCTTATTGGCTAATTGATTGTATTTAGCTTTAATACGATTGAAGTTTTTTTTGTCTTTTAGTTTTACGTAAATCCACATTAATCTTTGTGTGAACTTAGACACACATAATTCAGCCTCAACAAAAAAACGGGAATCCTTTTCTTTAAAGAAATCTCTTACAACCATGTAAGAATCAACGTCTTGTTCAACTTTTTTACATAGCTTTGTGTAATTTGCAGTCTGGTACATGTATGAATTGACATTTTCACAATTATAGTGGTATACTAAACTATAACATATCTCTGTTTTATTGGCATAAAAAAACAATTTTGATAAGACTTGTACATCTTCGCCAACATTAGAACCTTCTTTTGCTTGTATGTTATTATCAGTATATAATGTTTTTTTTATCAATCTTCCCCAAATTGTATGACGAAGAGAAGGCCTAATGACATCCAATATGTTTTCGTCTTTTCTAGAATATTCTCTTGTCTCCATTATTATTTTTACATCCTTAGTTTCCATTAAGGATAAACCAGTAACAATGTCTGCATCAGTTTCTATTTGTTTTTTAACGAGTTTTTCTATCGCGTCTTTTTCTACATAATCATCGGAATCTACATGAAATATAAACTGTCCTGTCGCATTATCAACTGCAGTATTTCTTGCAGAGGCAAGTCCTCTGTTTTTTTCATGTGATAATAGCAAAACATTTTTTTCTCTTTCGGGATACTCTTTTATGGTACTTAGGATAATATCTTCACTATTATCAGGTGTACAGTCATTTACAAATATATATTGAATATTGCTGTAAGTTTGTTCCATAAGGCTACGGACACAACGCTCAATATAGTCTGCTACATTGTAAACCGGAACTAAAATGCTAACCTGATACATTTACTATTACGCCATTAACTGAATATTGTCTGCATCTTCAAGCCATGTATTATATAATGCAGAGTTTTTATGGTAGTTGTTATCAAAAAAATACACATCTTTGCCAAGCATAAACGCAATTATAGCCACGTGCAGGCGTGTTGTGTAAACTGTGTCATATTTGTTGACGAAATTAAAGCCGCTTTTAATATTGTATGGATGCAAAATTTTTTGCCAATAAATATCCTTAATTCTCCGAGCAAATTTTTGTGAAAAATGCCTTACAATATGCTTGCAAAATCTATTAAGTTGACGATTAATCCAATACGGTATGGTTGTCCGTTCCAAAGTTGGCCAATCGTGAACTTCGCAGTTTTGAGGAACAATATCATATTTTGCATTATTGACAAATTCTTTGTCCTTCCTTTTTAAAAATAATATTCGGTTGGTATTGTGTATAGGCTTGAAAAGACTTAAATCTGAATAGAAGGCCATATCAGGAACCAACAAAACATTATTATTGACAAAATGCTGTTTTAAAAAATCAAATGATTGTCTGTCTCTTGCACAAATTGTAATATTAGAACTTTTTGAATAGACCTCGATATCTTCTTTTAGGTGATTGTCATCTAAATAATATACACTTTGGGGCAAAATTATAAAATGATTTTTGGGATATTTTTTGATTATCATATTCCTAAATACAGTATAATTCTGCCATAAGTCTCCGAAATTACCACCTCCATTGAATATTATTAAGGTGTCAGGAGCAATGTATCTATTATCAAATGTAAATTCAGAGGAATAATACAAACATTTGTATTTAAACCTTTTCAGATAATTTTTCGCTGCCATTGCAATAAGCGTATCACCTACATTTGGATGGTATGGCAAATCGATAAATACGTAGTCCCTGTTTATATAAGAATCCAATTTTTTCTCAATCAGATTTCTTAATTCTTCAATTTTATTGTTGTGTATCACCTAATTATTGTATGTTTTATCTTGCGCAAGAAGGTCATTACAGTTTTTTTTACACGATATGTTTTTGTTCTTCTTGCCATTTCACTGTCTATTTCATTTTTTTTCTCAACAGAATATTCTTCGTTGTTGTCTTTCAATCTTTCCGACATAAAAGACTTCATTTCTGGCTTTAGCCATTCCGTACCATCTGTACAAACCCTATTTCTGATTTCGGCATATGTAGGAGATTGATGTTCAGGAATTGCACCGAATGTCAAGAATGCGTGAGCATTGTAGCAATGTGGCTGCAGACAATGGTGTCCTATTGCCTTAAATACAATTGGTTTGTTGACATCATCAAGTATGTTCTGACTGAATAATGAACAATAGCATTGGTGAAGCATTCCTGTTCCCAAATTGAAAAACAATGTCCAATCGCCTGCATAGCAAAATTCCGTTCTTTTTTGGGAAAATACAGAAAATTTATATTCAAAGAACTCCGAATCAAATACTTTCCAAGTTTCATGATATTGTTCTGGATTCATTTTGGAAAGAATTGGTATTATAGACCTGTCATGTTCGTCTCGTGCCACTGTCACATGACATACCGCACCAACCTCCTTTATTGCAAGTTCTTTCATTTCATCAATATAAGGAATCAGTTCATCGGAAGGTGTGGCTTCAAGTGTAAACGAAGCACCTGCGTTGACAACTTTTCTTATGTTGTTAAAGAATTTTTCAAACAAGTTTCTTTTTTTTAATTCCAAGTAATGGTAAGAAAATTTGAAAAACAGGCGTTTTAGGAGATCGGATGGAAATTTTGATATTTCATCCATTGCCCGGCTAACGCTCCCATTTGTTACAACCATGACATAATGTCCTTCTTCCAACATTGCTCTGATGTATTTTGGCATTTCCGGCGGCAATAGTGTTTCACCACCTCCACAAAAGTTAATCATACACACACCACCAAGTCTTTTTTGGGACAAACCTTTTTTGAATGTCTCGACACTATACTTGAACTTTGGTAGTTCTTTGTCAAATAGACGGTTGTGCGTAATGTAGCAATAATGACATCTGAATGAACAGGAAGTTACGGGGACCCAAATGTCGATGAATCTTTTCATCTGTTCAATTTTATTATTTTCCATAATCGATTCCGTTTAAATCTGTAACAAACTTGTAATTGTTAGCTTTTGCATACATACATACATATTCAAGGTTTTCCCAGATTTGATTGATTTTATATTGTTTTTTTATGTATGAATACAAATTGAGACGCATAGGATTTTCAAGAAGCCACTCGTGTGTGAAAAATACAATACAATTTTCGCATTTATTTTCCGAAAATAATTCCTTGAATTCGTCAGGATTATCAAGTCGGAAGTCTGTTCTATAGAATGTTTTTAGCGTGTCAGCATAAAATTCATTCTCGTTGAGACTTTTATTGTTTCCGATATAATAACTGTTTCGTGTCGGATTGTCGGCAGTGAGAAACGACTTCAATATTTTAGTTTGTTCAAGTTCTTGTCTTGTTCCTTGAAATTTATCAAGTCTTACAGTAGATGTGATGCATTGTTTGCCAGAAATGTTCGCGAGACATTCTACCATTTTATTCAAACTTATTGATTGCTTGCTGATATTTTGCTCATCAAAAGCGTGTGGTGCAAGTTGTAGCCAATCTGAATTTTGTTTGAATTCATTGGTAAAATTATTAGAACAGCTGTCAATACAAAATCCATTGAAATTGTAAAAGACATACAGGCAGACTTTCAATCCATATTGTTCGTGTAGAGTTTTTAATTTAGCAAGCAATGGCTCTTCAAAAATTGAATTGTATTTTTTTTGTGTTATATTTTTAAAAATCGTATTACAATCGTCAATAGAAAAATGAATAACCTTTACTGTGTTTTCGTTATCTACACATATTTCGATACTCGGAGAACTGCACGAAAGTATTAATAATATGCAAATTATGGGAAAAATTATTTTCATTTCCTTATTCTCTTGATGTACGTCATAAACTCGCTTTTGTATAATCCGAAAAACAATATGCACAATGCAGAAATTGTATATTCAATACATAGACAAATGACGAAATGTAGACTTGGTGTAAGGATTTTGAATGTACCACATAGTATTACAATTAATGCAGCACAAGTCAGCATTTTAATAAAATTGCTTATAAATATTTTATCAGTCAATGAGAACCCGATAATATTTTGCATAAACAAAAGTCTCATAATCAATGTTATAATCGAAATAATTATTGCAATATAAAATGTCCATTCGGGATTATTGCCCATTTTTAGTGTAATGTATGAAATAGGGAAATTTAGCAACAAAACTGTACCTACAATAATTTGGTAATTTCTTATTTTTCCTGTCGCTTGAATTGCTGCACCAAGAGTATATGATATAGAGCATATAATTGCATCTATTAACGCCAATTGAGAAAATAATACAGTATGTTCGGGTGGATTTTTAAGCCATAGTTGCAAAATGTCAGTTGTTTCGCAAATAATTGGATATGCTAAAAACATTAGTAGCAAAAATACCATTCTCATCCCTCTAAATGTAAAATCAAGGTATTTCCCTTTTTCTTCTGCGGCGTATAGTTTTATGATATTTGGATTTAAAGCTGTAGAAAAATTTGATGCAAAACTATTCATTGCATTGCAAATATGCATTGCAACTCCTCTTGCTGCATTTACAATAGGTCCGCAAAATAAGTTGATAGAAACATCCACTAACTGATTTTTTGCAGTTCCAACACCAGCCCCAAACAAATTCCATCCGCTATAACTCACCAATTCCTTAAACAAAGCCTTGTCCTTGACGTATTGAAAAATACATTCACAGTAATGTTTTTTGCAATATATCCGGTAAATTCCTGTATTTATAAAACTTACCGTCGTCAGCAACAATCCGTATAAAATAAGTTTGTCATAATCCAACACTTGCAACACAAAAACAATTGCAAGTTTCAGCACGGCTTCTACGATGCTCACGTAGGCGTAGATGTTCATGTTTTCGTGGGCGATGATGCTTGCCATATAAGGCGTTGTGATTAGCGTCAAAAGAAACGAAAACACTGCCGCCTGGTAAATCCAAATCGCCGCCGTCAATCTTTCTGGCGGTATAACCAATTTGTTCATTACGAACCAAAGCCCTATTGTTTCCGCCAAAACAACGATTATCGCCGCGAGCAATACATATATCTGAAATGTTACGCTGAATGTTGTCTTTAAATGGTCGTAATCTTCTTTCCCTAAATCAAATGCAAAATAACGCTGGCTTGCCGTTGCCATTGCGCCAGAGAGAAATCCAAACATCGTTACTACTCCCGCCACAACGTTGTAGATTCCGTAATCTTCCGCTCCAAGTACATTAAGCACCACCCTCACCGTGTACAGCGACACAAGCATTATGAGGATTTGGCGGAAATACAGCAGCAGTGTATTTTTCGCTATGCGCGAAGTGGAAGATGTTTCGGGCATCTACAGTTTGTTAATTTCGTCTTCCGACAGACCTGTCATTTGTGATATTTCAGCAACAGACATTCCGTATTGCTTGAGATTGCGGGCGATTTCGAGAGCCTTGTTCCTTTCTCCTTTCTTCTCCGAACTTGCGACCAAGGTATTCTCTGTTCTGATGATGTCCCAAAACTTGTCATAGTCGGCAAGTTCCTTATCTGTGTAGGCGGAATGTTCCACCAAATTCAATGCTTTTTTGATTAGCGCGTCCTCTTTAAGTTCGGGTGCAGGGTCATGGGTTTTCTCATTGATTTCTGTCAAAAACCTCAGCCACAAAACCATCATCTTCTTGTCTCTGAATGTCTGAGGCTTGAATTTTGGCAATTCAACAAACAGCAACTGTAAACCGTGTATTACCTTGTCAGAATACTTCTCATGAACCAAGCGGTAATAATGATACCAATCTTCGATGTCTTTTTCAAAAACATCATTCACCAGATTCAGAGAGAATACGGGTTTCAACAATTCATAATTGTTGCCCTCGCCCAATTGCTTGACATACGCCTTTGAGGCATTGAACAAAACTCTTTGTTGGAACTCGTTTGACCATACGGTCTGCATCTCGACTATAAATTGACGCTTATAATTGTCGGTGCAATGTACATCTACAATCGAGTTTTTGCGCAACGGATTATCAGGCACCAATTCAGGCGGCAGATATTCGACCGTTTCAATATATTCGCCATCATTGAAAGGCAACAGTGCATTGAGAAAACTCCTGAGCAAGTCAGGATGTTCTCCAAACACTTTCTTGAAGGTCAAATCTGCTTTTGGGTCTAAGTATTTTGCCATGGTCTTGCTTGTTTGTAATTACAACTGCAAATATAGACTTTTTTATTTGACCTACCAAAATTTTTTTCCGCCGGATGGCAATTAAGCATTATGAATTAATCCTTCTTATCCACGCCCCGGGCACATACGCCGTCGCGTACCTCCCGACTCCTTGCAACTCCACGAACACCCTTTTCTGATGCTTGTATTTCATCACAATACCTTCTACTCCTGCGAAAGGCCCGCCGATGACAACAACGGAATCACCGGTTACGAAGTCAGGCATTTCGGATTGGCGGACAAGAATATTCTCGTTGCCCGATTCGATGATTATCTTGAAGCTCTCCATCTGCCTGTCTGGCACGGTGAGGAAATCGTTTTTGCCAAATTCGTTCTCGTAAAAATGATTGTAATAAGGTGTCATCCCCGGGAACATCGAGTCGTATTGCAAAAGGGCGCGGAAGTCGTTGACAGTGGAGCGCAGGAATAGTAGTCCTGTGTCCAAAGGTTTGTCCGCGATGTATTGTGTGGGGTTGTTGAAATCTTCGTTGGTGTATTCGATGTGACGGAGGATGGGCAAGTAGGGTTCGAGGCAGTCGTTGCGCAGGGAGATTATTTTGTCGTAAATCTTCTGGGCGCGGTGGTGAGTGGCGCGTATTGGAAACCAGTATTTGACGTCAGGCAACAGGGTGTACTCTACCGACTTCCCGATTTTGGTCTGTCCACCCTCGGAATTGTACGGGATTATTCGTTCCGTATAGGCGGCGTTGCCGCTATGTTGGTCGCAAATCGTTGCCGTCAATGTTTCCATCGTGGTTTTATCGCGAGTTTTTTGGAAAAAATACTAATAGAAGACTCCACTTTCTCTTTTGCCGCTGCAAAGGTATGTTATTTTTTAAAAAAAGTCAACTGTTTTTTTTTTTTTTGTACAGCGCGCTTTACGCCAGTTTCGCAAGTGGTTGAAATACATAAAATTATATACCGAAAATTTTTAGCAGTTTTTTTTGCAGAGAATCGAAAAATTGCCTAACTTTGGGCATTGCAAATAATATTTTATGGACAAGACGATTATGCAATTCTTCAACATAAGAAAACTATTCTCAGACACCAAGAAGGTCATTATAATAGTGTCGTGTGCGTTGTTGCTCATTGGCAACATTGTGGCTTTTGCGTATGTGGGGAGCGCGACGATGATGCCGACTTTTTTGGTGGTGATTCTCAGCAATATCATTACTATACTGATTACTTTTGCCATCTACAAGCCCATCAACCGCATCATCGAGGAGGAGGTGCAGACTCGCATCAAGGACGAAAACGATGCTCAGATGAAATTGTTGGAGGAGAAGAACGAACTCGAACAGCAGAAAAAGTATCTCGAAGACGTTGCCGCACAGCGGGAGCAAAAAATCAAAAAACTCCAATCGGAACTCGACACGGCGCGTCAGTACAAGTCCATCAGCAACAATGCCAATACCGTCCTCAAACTCGAAACTATGGAATACGAGAAGGAGGGCTACATCGTCAAGGAGGAGTTTGTGCGCGATACCGACTTTGGCAGGGATATCAAGCAGGATTCCAAATGGAATTTTATGAAGGACGACAAGGGCGAGCAGAAGATATTGTATATCAAGAAGTTTCACGAGAAGGCAATCATTGGCATCGACATCGCCAAAATACGTTTTTGCAGGCACGATGGCAATATCTATCTTGAAGGCGTCAAGGTGGAAAACCTTCATCAGGAGATGACCGTCCGCAACGACAATGGCGACGGTATGGAGCGGTGCCTAATTCTCAATGTGGACAATGGCGACATCAAGGGCATCAACAACGCCGACAAGTACAATTGGTTTAAGCAGGAATACCGCATCCGTCAGAGCGACCTCCTCGATTATGATTTCAATCAGGAAGTGCGCTCGATATGCTTGTCATACACTGAGGTCATCAAAAACAACCTTGTCAACAAATTCCCGTCGATCCGTTTTGTGGACGATAGGATAGAAAACGCCATCGACCTCGCGGGAGAGCCTGTATATCAACTAAATGCAAGCAACGACTTGAATATGTTGGAGGTGTCGAGTTCGATAGTATTAATTGCAAACACAATCCACCAGACTATGCCGATGATTTCCAAACATTAGCAAAAAATCGCGAAAAAAACTTTTTTGTTTCAGGATTTATTGCTATTTTTGCAATGTAAAAAAGCAAACCCCTACATATAACTTTTTCTTTTTTTTTGCATTTTTTTTAAAATTCCCTTAGCGGCGGCGTTGTGAAACGACCGCCGCAAATTTTTTATATTTTCAATACTGCGAGGAATGCCTTCTGCGGCACTTCCACGTCGCCAATCTGCTTCATACGCTTCTTGCCCTTCTTCTGCTTGTCGAGGAGTTTGCGCTTGCGGGTGATGTCGCCGCCGTAGCACTTGGCTGTCACGTCCTTGCGGAACGCCTTGATGGTGGAGCGGGAAATGATTTTGGTGCCAATTGCCGCCTGTATCGCAATGTCAAACTGATGGCGGGGGATGAGTTCTTTGAGTTTTTCGCAGATGCCCTTGCCAAATTCGTAGGCGTTGCTCTCGTGGATGAGGCTGCTCATAGCATCCACAGGCTCGCCGTTGAGAAGGATGTCGAGTTTTACGAGTTTTGACTCGCGGTAGTCTATCGGGTGGTAGTCGAATGACGCGTAGCCTTTGGAGAGCGACTTCAACTTGTCATAAAAGTCAAATACAATCTCTGCCAACGGCATTTCAAAATTGAGTTCCACGCGGTCTGACGTTAGGTATTGTTCGTTGATTTTGATGCCGCGTTTTTCCATACAGAGTTTTGTGATTGGACCATAAAACTCCGACTTTGTGATGATGTCCGCTTTGATGTACGGTTCTTCGATATGTCCAATTGCCTTTTGCTCGGGAAGTCCTGCGGGGTTGTGAACCTCGATTTCTTCGCCCTTGGATGTGAACACCTTGTAACTAACGTTTGGCACGGTGGTGATGACGTCCATATCGAACTCCCTCGAAAGACGTTCCTGCACGATGTCCATGTGCAACATTCCCAAGAATCCGCACCTGAATCCGAAGCCGAGTGCCACGGAACTTTCAGGCGTGAAGGTGAGCGATGCGTCGTTGAGTTGCAATTTTTCGAGCGACGTGCGCAATTCCTCGTACATATTGGTCTCGATGGGATATACGCCGGCATAGACCATTGGCTTCACCTCGGCAAAACCTTCTATCGCCTTTTCGCAGGGACGCTCGGTGTGCGTGATGGTGTCGCCTACCTTGACTTCTACGGCATTCTTGATGCCCGAAATGATGTAGCCCACGTTGCCAGCCGAGATTTCGGGCGTGGGACACAAGTCCATTTCGAGTACGCCCACCTCGTCGGCGTCGTATTCTTTTTTGGTATTTACGAATTTTACGTGGTCGCCGGTCTTGATAGTGCCATTGTAAACGCGGTAATATGCGATGATGCCACGGAAGGGATTGAACACCGAGTCAAAAATCAACGCCTGCAACGGTGCTTCCGGGTCGCCTTTGGGAGCGGGGATTTTTTCGATGATTGCCCTCAATATCTCCTCTACGCCAAGACCTGTCCTGCCTGACGCCTCGATGATGTCTTCGCGCTTGCCGCCGATGAGTTCGATTATCTGGTCTTTGACCTCCTCCGGCTTGGCGGCGGGCATATCCATCTTGTTGAGTACGGGGATTATTTCGAGATTGTTCTCTATCGCCATATAGACGTTGGAGATGGTCTGCGCCTGTATGCCCTGTGTGGCGTCAATTACAAGCAAAGCACCCTCACACGCAGCGATGCTCCTCGACACTTCGTATGAAAAATCGACGTGTCCAGGGGTGTCGATGAGGTTGAGGGTGTATTGCTTGCCGTCGAGGGTATGCTTCATCTGTATGGCGTGGCTCTTGATGGTGATGCCGCGCTCGCGTTCAAGATCCATATCGTCGAGCACCTGGTCTTTGAGGTCGCGGTCGGAGATGGTCTTGGTATGTTGCAACAGACGGTCGGCGAGAGTGCTCTTGCCGTGGTCGATGTGCGCTATTATGCAGAAATTTCTAATGTTTTCCATAGTGATTTTTTACATCAATGCGTTTGGCGGCAAAGTTACGTAAAAAATCGGTAACGCACAAAAAATACTTTATTTCATCCAGCCGTTCATCCTCAACCATTTTTCGCAGGCGTCGTGCCAGAATGCCTGGGTGTCGGTGGGATTCTTGACGCGGAGGCCGTGGTCGCCGGCGGCGTAGAGGTGGAGTTCGGCTTGTACCTTCTTGTCCCTCAATGCGTTGGTGTACATAATGCTGTTGACGTAGGGCACGAGGTTGTCGTCGAGGGCGTGGACGAGGAATGCGGGCGGGGTGTCCTCCGTCACCTGCAAGTGGCTCGAATACTTGTCGGTCAAAGCCTTGTCGGCGTCCTTGCCAATCAACGCCTCGCGTGTGCCGGCGTGTGTCTCGGCGGGGTCGAGGGTGATTACAGGGTAGATGAGTATCGAGAAGTCGGGACGTGCGCTTACGTTGTACTCCGACTTATAGACATTGTCGTTGTAATGCGTGGAGATGGTGGACGCCAAGTGACCGCCAGCCGAGAATCCGATGACGCCAATCTTGTTGGGGTCGATGCCGTACTCCTTGGCGTTGGCGCGGACGTAGCGGATGGCTTGCTGTACGTCCTGCAAGGGGCCGTTTTTGCGGTCTTTCATATACTTGTCGTTGGGCAGGCGGTATTTGAGCACGAAAGCCGCGATGCCCTTGCTGCTGAGCCATTGGGCGGTCATTGTGCCTTCAAACATATACGACAGTCCTGCGTATCCGCCGCCGGGGCATACGATTATCGCCGTGCCGCTGTTTTCGTTGGCGGGGTAGTAGGCGAGGGATGGGCGGGAGACGCTCGTAATCCAGAATTGGTTGCCGTCCGTAGGGTCGGGGGCTGTGCCGATTGCGCCAGGGATTTCGCCCTTGTAAAGTTCGATGGTCTTGGCTGGCTCCGGCATATTGGCTGGTGGCTGCGCGAAGACATTGCCGCTGATGGCTAATACCAATGCGGCGATTAAGGTCAGAAGTAGTCTTTTCATTTTTGTTTAATTGTCTTTTGTCTAATAAAATGTTTTGTCTATTTGACTATATAATAATGGTTTGGTTTATTGTGCTTCGTCTTCTGTGCCGATGGCGATTGCGTTGCGTTCTTTAAGGTTGTATTTGAGGTAATAGTAATATAATCCCGATGCGAGGCCGGGGGAGATGGTCGCCGATTCGCCCGATACGGGGATGGTCAGGAGCGGAGTCTTCACCCTCGGGGAGTAGAGGTATAATGTGTCGGGCTTGACGGGTGCCGAAAAAACGATGTCGAAAGGAGTCTCCGGCTCGAAGTCGAAATATCCCTTTGCCGATGCCGACTTTATCAGCCCTGCGTACTCTTCCGGCAGTTCGGAGTAGCCCTTGTCAAGACTTTTTGCGCTGAGGATTCCCATCGAGCGTTTGCGTGGTGCGGTCTGTTGCTGCTCGGAGGAGGAGACGTTTGCGGCGGTATTGTTGTCGGTGTTTGTAGTGTCGTTTTTTATAAATAATGGTATCGCAATGGCAATTACAAGGCAAGCCGCAGCCGCCATAATTACCATCCGTAAAGTTTTGCTGTTGTTTTTTTGCGCCTGTGGTTGGGCGGTATTTTGGTTTGCTTTTGGAAACTGCACTATAACCCCTTCCCGGGACGCTTCGGCAGCAATCTCGGCAATTTCGATACATTCGGACGCCAATTGGTCGTCGTCGGCGAGCATTTGCAGTTCCTCGTCGCTTATATTGATGGCCCTACCGTTGAGGTAGTCGGCTATCCTCGCTTTTTGGTTGTTGTCCAATGTTTTCATCGTTTTATGCTTTTTGTATAGTTTATCTAATAATATATGGTAATCAGGAGTACATAAGTTCGAGCAGAATCGCGAGCGAATCGTTGTCGTACTTGGAGCGGTTGCCTGAGTTCATCCTCTTGATTATCTGGTCAGTCTTGTTGCCGAGCCAAATCCTGATGGCGTCGGGCTTGTTTTGCGAGCCTTCCACGAGGTTGGTGATTTGACAAAGTCGGGCGTAGATGTCCTTGTTGGCGGCTTCGATGTCGGAATCGTCGTTGAGGTACTGACGCGCACCGTTGTCTGGACGTCCGTCGAGGTATTCGGCGAAGTCCTCGTCGGTGACGCGCAGGCGGTTGATTTTTTTCAAGCACATCATAATCTTCGCCCTGTCCTTGCCCATCGTCGCCATCACGCGGTGGAAGTGGCCCTTCTCGTTTTCAATGATTGCCTTTTGCTCCGGCGATGGCGAGCGGTCAAATTCGGTGATGGTAGCCTTCTCAATATCGACGGTGTCCACCTTCGACTTCTGCGACTGCCTGAGCACTTCGAGCATCATCATCCTCAGCACGCTCGACATATAGGTCTGCGGCTGCGCCTCGCCCTTGTAAAGGCTCTCTATGTGCTCCTTCTTCGCCAAATACTTGGCGCGGAGCGTCTGTGTCATGTCGTCGTAGTCGTCGGGGTCGATGCCGCCGGAGCGGATGAACTTCTTCACGATTATCGACGTGATCTTGTTGAGCAGTTCTGTTGAAAACGGGTTCATAGTAAAAAAATAATGTGTTATGTTTTCCAACTGCAAAAATAAACACAATTATTGTTTTACCGATGTTTTTTTTGCTTTTATTGTTGATTTTTTGTGCGAAATATGAATTGTTTTTTTCACAAATGTCGCTCGACGGCGGTTTTGTTACTTTTTTATAGAGAAAATGTAACATTTTTGACAGCAAAACCACTTGTTTTTTTGTGTCGGAATGTCTAACTTTGCGTACAATTAAAACCTAATATTATAAAAAAATGAAAAAAGTATCGATACTAATGTTGATTGGTATGTTGCTGCCTATGCTTGTCACGGCGCAGACAGACCAATTGTGGTTTGCAAATCAGCCGAAGAAATCAGGTTGGTGCAATCTTTATTCCGACCTGTCCAAAAAAGATCTGACAGAACAGGTAATTGAGAAGGAACTTGCTGGCTTTTTCAGTGCTTTCAATAAAGTTAAAGTAAGCAGTGATAAGGTCGCCAATTTTCACATCATAATTGACGACCAAAAGAAAGACAATCTCGGTGCTGAGGGATACAAACTTTACGGTAAGCTAACTGCCCCTGAGCGTATTGATTACACGATTGTCGCCGAAACCCCTGCCGGTGCGCTTTATGGCGTTTATGCTTTTCTGCGTATGAAAAAACTCGGCGCGGAAATCCCCGTATTGCAGGACTCCAATGGACAAGCAATCGTAGAACGCCCCGCCTTCCAAGTCCGCATCCTCAACCATTGGGACAATCCCGACGGCAGCGTGGAGCGCGGATATGCCGGACGTTCGATTTGGTTTGCTGACGGCAAAATCAATTTCCGCTCCGACATCGAGACCTACGCCCGCGCCAACGCCTCTGTGGGCATCAACGGCACTGTCATCGACAATGTGAACGCCGACCCGAAGATTCTCTCGCCCGAAATGTTGCAAGGCGTCAAGACTGTTGCCGACCGCCTTCGTCCTTATAATATTAAGGTATATCTCGCCGTCAATTTCTCCTCCCCGGCGGCTCTCGGCGGATTGAAGACTTCCGACCCCTTGGACAAGGACGTGATTGATTGGTGGCAGAAGAAGGTGGACGAAATTTATGCTCTGATTCCCAATTTTGGCGGCTTCCTTGTAAAAGCCAACAGCGAGGGTCTGCCCGGTCCGATGGACTTTGGACGCACTCACGCCGACGGTGCTAATATGTTGGCTAAGGCGTTGAAACCCCACGGCGGCATCGTGATGTGGCGTGCCTTTGTGTATAATCCGCAGGGCGGCGACCGTGCCAAGCAGGCTTACTACGAGTTTATGCCGTTGGATGGCAAGTTTGACGACAATGTAATCATCCAAATCAAGAATGGCCCTGTCGATTTTCAGCCCCGCGAGCCCTTCTCGCCGCTCTTTGGCGCGATGAAGAAGACGCAGACAATGGCTGAATTGCAGATTACACAAGAATATCTCGGATACAGCGACCATCTTTGCTACCTTGCCACGATGTGGAAGGAGTTTATGGATTATCCGACGTTCCACGATGGCAAGTCAGTAATTGAAACCACTCTCAATCAAAAAGTTACCGCCTTCTCCGCCGTTGCCAATACCGGCACGATGAAGAATTGGTGCGGATACGTGATGGCTCAGGCCAATTGGTACGCATTCGGACGTTTGGCGTGGAATCCCAATCTCTCGGCACGTGAAATCGCCAAGGAATGGGTGATGCAGACTATTACCAAAGACGAGCAAACCGTCAATACTATCTGCGACATTATGATGCAGAGCCGCGAAGCCGTCACCAACTATATGACGCCCATTGGACTTCATCACCTGATGGGTTGGAGCGACCATTGGGGCCCCGAGCCGTGGACTTCGATACCCGGTGCGCGTGAGGATTGGCTGCCCCGCTATTATCACAAGGCGGCTGCGGACGGCATCGGTTTCAACCGTTCGTCCAAGAATGATGGTTCTAACGCTGTGGAGCAGTACCAAGAGCCGCTTCGCTCGATGTACGACGACCCGCAACTTTGCCCGAGGGAGTTGGTGCTGTGGTTCCATCATTTGCCGTGGAATTATTATTTCAACGATGGCAAGACAGTTTGGGAGACACTTCTCGACCGTTACAACGGCGGTGTGCAGCAGGTGGAGCAGTTTCAAAAGACTTGGGCGTCGCTCAAAGGCAAGGTTCCCGAGCTGATTTTCACCGAAGTGACCAAAAAACTCGAAGTGCAACTCGATGAGGCTCAATGGTGGCGCGACGGTTGTATGCAATACTTCCAAACGTTCTCCGATATGCCGCTCAACTTCACGCCGAAATACACGATGGAGCAATGCAAGGCAAAACTCCGCACCAAATCGTATTTGGAGAGGCAGAAAGACTAATCGTAGATATTTAACACCGAATTAAACGAAATAAACGAACGTTTTTCAAAATGTAGAGACGTAGCGCACTACGTCTCTACGACGAATGAAACGAATACAAATTTGCAGCACTTAGTGTGTATTCGTATGCCGCTTGCGGCTTCGTTATCATAAAATTCTGAATGAAAATTTGTTTTATTCGTTTAATTCGGTGTTAGAAAAAAATATTGTGTATGAGAAAGTTATATATATTATTAATTATCCTTTTCACGGCAATTGTTGCCACCGCGCAAAACCCGCCGAAAATCGTCAAGCACGGCAATGCCTATCAGCTGATTGTGGATGGCAAGCCGTTCTTGATGCGGGCGGGCGAACTCGGCAATTCCAATGCCTCTACCGTCGCGTATTTCAGGGACAATGTGGTTGGTAATCTCCTGAAACAGAAGATGAACACCGCGCTTGTGCCTGTGTATTGGGATTTGATAGAGCCTACGGAAGGCAAGTTTGACTTTTCGCTCGTGGACAGCATCATCAGGATTTCGAGGCAAAACGACTTGAAATTGGTCTTGCTGTGGTTTGGCGCGTGGAAAAATTCGATGTCGTGCTACGTCCCCGCGTGGGTGAAGAAGGATGTCAAACGGTTTCCGAGGGCGGAGAGCAAGGACGGTGTGCGTCAGGAAATATTGTCGCCCTTTGCCGCCGAAAACCTCAAAGCCGACCGCAACGCATTTTGCGCGTTGATGACTTTCTTGAAAGAACACGACCACCATCAGACTGTCCTGATGGTTCAGGTGGAAAACGAAATTGCAATGTTGCCATCGGCGCGAGATTACAGCAAGCCTGCCAACATCGCCTACAATTCCACCGTGCCGACTCGCCTGACCGAATACCTCGCGCAGCACAAGGATCAACTCTCGGACACGTTGAAAAAATATTGGACGGGCAAGGTAATCGGCGATTGGAAGGAAATTTTTGGCGAGAGCATCTACGGCGAGGAGATTTTCACGGCGTGGGGCTATGCCGTCTATGTCCACGAACTCGCCAAGGCGGGCAAGAAGATTTACAATATTCCTATGTATGTCAATTGCGCCCTCAACCGCCCCGGACGCAAGCCCGGCGAATATCCGGCGGGAGGCCCATTGCCGCATTTGTTGGACGTATGGAAGGCGGGCGCACCGTTGATAGAAATGCTCAGCCCCGACATTTATTTTGGCGATTTCAAGAAGTGGACGTCAGCCTATTATAGACCCGACAATCCGTTCTTCATCCCTGAACATCAATACGATGCCACGGCGGGCGTAAAGGCGTTGTATGCATTTGGCGAGTATCACGCATTGGGATTTTCGCCATTCTCGGCGGAGACCAAACAGGCTCAGTTTATGCCGCCGGTATTGGGCGAGACATTCAGCGGCGACGCGCAAAAAGGCACTCTCACCGAACTCCCCGCCGCCTACAATCTGATAGCCGTCACGGAGGATTACATCAAGCAGTTCAACGGTTACAAGAGTATGCGCGGCGTGATGTTGGATTCGCTCAATCAGTGCGACACGGTTATAATTAACGGCTACAAAATCATCGCCAAGCACGACTACACCCTCGGATGGTCGCCCGACGCCAAAAAGCCTAATTGGCGATTGGAAGGCGCAATCATCATCAACATTGCTCAGGGCGAATTTCTCCTGATTGGCACAGGCACGGTGTTGAATTTCAAGTCGTTGAAGAAAAACACCAATGTCGGCATATTGGAGATAAAAGAAATCTCCACCGCCGATGGCAAGACCGTCTTGCGCTACCTCAACGGCGACGAGTCGCACCAAGGGCGTCACGTGAGGATACCCGACGGTGAGTGGGGCATACAACGGTTCAAACTTTATGAATACTAATCACTAACACATTAAAATCAAATACAGAAATGAAAAAACTATTGGTATTATTGGCATTGTTGACGTTTAGCTGTCAATTGACGATGGCTCAGTACGTCAATTTTGACAAGCAGAAGGGCGGTTTTGACCTCACCAAGTGCAGCATCAACTGTGCCGACGACGAGTGGGAGGGCGTGAAGATTGCCGCCAAAAACCTCCAAGAGGACATCTACAAGGTGACGGGCGCGAAACCCGCTCTCAACAATCCTAACGCCGAGTACAAACTGATTGTCGGCACTATCGGCAAGAGCAAGACCACCGACGCCCTCATCAAAAAACAGAAGTTGGACGTCACAGCCGTCAAGGGCAAGTGGGAGTCGGGTATGATAACGAAACTCGACGACAAGACCGTGGCAATCTTCGGTGCTGACAAGCGCGGCACCATCTTCGCCATCTACGACATCAGCCGCAATATTGGCGTGAGCCCGTGGTATTTTTGGGCTGACGTGCCGGCGGAGAAGCACGATTTTGTAGCCATTGATGTCAATAATACCGTAGTGTTCCCCTCGCCAAAGGTCAAGTACCGTGGCATTTTCCTCAACGACGAAGCCCCCTGCCTCAGCACTTGGGTCAAGAACACTTTCCCCGATTCGGAGTGTCCCAAGTCGATTGCTGAATTGGCAAAAGGTATGAACAGCCATTTCTACGCCAAGGTTTTTGAATTGTTGCTCCGCCTGAAAGCCAACTTTATGTGGCCCGCGATGTGGGGCAACGCTTTCTACGCCGACGACGCCGACAATAGCCGCGTGGCCGACGAGATGGGCATCGTGATGGGTACGTCGCACCACGAGCCAATGGCGCGCAACCATCAGGAATGGGTTCGCAAACGTGGTTCGGAGGGCGTTTGGGACTACGCATCCAACCAAGGGCCTATTGACAAGTTTTTCCGCGAGGGCATCCGCCGCAGCAAGGACAATGAAGACCTCATTACAATAGGTATGCGCGGCGACGGCGACACTCCCCTTGGTGGCCGCGAGGGTCACGACGACGAATATGTGATGGCTCTCGAAAAAAACAAGAAACTTATGGAGCGCATCATCGAGAATCAGCGCAAGATAATCGCCGAGGAGACAGGCAAACCTGCCGCACAGCGTCAACAGGTGTGGGCGTTGTACAAGGAGGTTCAGGATTATTACGACGCAGGTCTCAAAGTGCCCGACGATGTAATCATCCTCCTCAGCGACGACAATTGGGGCGACATCCGCCGCGTGCCCGACCACAAACGCGCAGGAGGTTGGGGCATCTATTACCACGTTGACTACGTGGGCGCACCCCGCAATTCCAAGTGGCTGAATATCACGCAGACACAACAGATGTTTGAGCAACTTTCTATTGCATACGATTTTGGCATCGAGAGCCTTTGGGTGCTCAATGTCGGCGACCTCAAACCGATGGAATACCCCATCCAACTCTTCTGCGATATGGCTTACGAGCCTAAGACTTACAATCTCCAAAACGTCACCAACCACACCGAAAAATTCTTTGAGCGCGTGGTCGGCAAGGAGTTTGCCAAGGAAGCCGCAAGGATTTACAACCGTAACTGTCAGTATATGGCGCGTGTAACTCCCGAAATGTTGGACGCCCGCACTTACAATGTTCAGACAGGCGAATTTAAGCAAGTTGCCGACGAATATGCGCGTCTTGAATCGGAGGCGTTGCGTCTGTGGCTCCTCCTGCCCGAACAGTACAAAGACGCTTATTTCCAATTGATTCTGTTCCCCGTTCAGGCGATGGCAAACCTCTACGACATCTATTACGCCCAAGCAATGAACCGCTATTGCGCCAACAACAACGACCCCGACGCCAACTATTGGTCTGACCGCGTTTCGGAGTGTTTCAAGCGCGATTCCATTCTCTGCGCTCAGTACAACCACGACATTGCGGGCGGCAAGTGGAACGGAATGATGATTCAGAAGCACATCGGTTACCGTATGTGGAACGACAATTTCCCGCACGATATGTTGCCGGAGACCAAGCGCGTTGCCGAGGGTCAGCAAGGCGGATTCACTTTTGAGCCGGGCAACGGATATGTTGCAATGGAGGCAGAACATTATTATTCCGCCAATGCCGCCGACGGTGTCAATTGGACTGTATATCCCTATTACGGTCGCACCCGCAGCGCAGTGGCTCTCACGCCGTACAATAAGCCTGTTGGCAATTCGTCGTTGACTTACCGTTTTGCGTTGCCGGAAGGTTACGCCGATTCCGTAAAGGTTCACGTAGTTGTAAAATCCACCCTCGACTTCCAAAACGTTGGCGGACACCAATGCTGCATTTCCATCGACGGCGGCGAGGTTAAGACGGTGAATTTCAACGCCGACCTCCTCGACAAACAGCCTTACCAATACACGACTTTCTATCCCACAATCGCCCGCCGCGTAGTGGAGAAAGTGGTGACATTGAAGGTCAACAAATCCGACATTCACACGCTCACATTGACGCCCAAACATTCGGGAATCGTGTTCGAAAAAGTCGTAGTTGACTTCGGCGGATACAAAGGCGAGTACTTGTTTGGCAAGGAAAGCGAGGTGAAAAGATAAATATTTTATTGAATAAGCAAATAATTAGGCTGTCCAAGGGAGAAGGGCAGCCTAATTTTTATACCTCAATTTATTGGGAAGTTTTAAAGTGTAGTAATTCAGTTTAAAGTGTAGCAACTGTGATTTAAAGTGTAGTAATTCAGTTTAAAGTGCAGTAATTACAATTTAAAGTGTAGTGATTCGGTTTAAAGTGTAGTTTTTAGCACTTCCCAATAACCGTTCTTTTTTGCGCCATCCCTTTTAATAAACCCGTCCTTTTTCAAATTTTTAATGTAGTAATTAATTCCATCGCGAGTTAAATTGCAGGAATTGGCAAGTTCGTCAATAGATATTGACGGATTTGTTTGCATCAATTCAAGTATTTTTAGTGTGTTTCTCTCGGATTTTTTTAATCCCTCATTTTGGACATTCAATCCCTTATTTTGGACATTCAATCCCTCATTTTGGACATTCAATCCCTCATTTTGGACATTCAATCCCTCATTTGCAGTTTCAGTATCATTTACAGTATCATTTTGACCGTTATTGGACACGTTATTGGACATCGGTCTGTAAATATTGAACCGCAACATATCGCCAATCTCTTGGATTTCCAAGTGATTGAATTCGGGGGTGTAATTTTT